>JACCDO012239518.1_pt1 | contig 11316 bp, 8 predicted proteins | sample 7446101 | NCBI WGS metagenome assembly JACCDO01 (sample SAMN15323440, study PRJNA562643) | freshwater metagenome | isolation source: river surface water | place: USA:Blue River Watershed | collected 2017-08-16
CAGATGGTAAAACTGATTCCTTTGGTGTATCCCTAGGGTTGAGGTCTGTCTTATACGATATACCATTGGAAGAATTGAGTAATCGATATCTAACAGGCGAAACAGACGCAATTGCTAGCAGCACAGACTCCATGCATAACTCGTATGATGGCCCTGTTGTAAACTATGAAGTGGTATTACCATGGGTTATAAGGAATATAATAAAACGCTGCGCAGAACTAGGTGCCAAGCGCAATAGAACTGGCATCGAGACATTGCAAGAGATCGTTCGGAGTAACATAGACTTCATGCCTCGCGATGAGGTCAAAAACGTATTAATATTAGAGGAAGTGAAACACATTCTTGGCTTACTTTCGATAAGGGTAACTACCGATATTGTCAGAGAGTTGTGTTTGCTGTACCCAGCGGATGTCGCAGAAAGCCGCGAAAAGTTTAATTATTTACTGGACAAACAGGAATTAGAAGCACAAGTTAAAATAGAAGCGAAAAACGCCGAGAGAAAAAGTGATCGAAAAGAAGGTGCCAAACAACACGATGATGACGTGGTTCGTGCCGACTCCAAAGCAGATGCAAAAAGCTGCGATACTACCCGTCCAACTCACTACAACTTGGTCCAAAACGCAGATAATTATGGATTAGACTTGATCAAATTGTTCGAGGCAATGAAAAGCGGCCGCGCATTTAAGAGTATTAGCAGCAACCACGAGGAAGATCACCTCGATGCCAGGTACGTCGATGCAATAGAAAATGCGAACAATGCTGAAACGAGAATGACCGAAACCAAAGATGCTGCTGACAGTAAAAATTCAGGCAATTTATCCCCAATAAAGTTAGAAAGGAAATTGAATAAGCCCAAGATTGCTCCTACGAATGTACCAACTCATGTCACTATTGCATCCCTACATCGCACAAGAATAAAGATCGTAAATAACCAAGATAATGATGGTTGCACCCCACTAATTCTAGCGGCTTCACTGGATAATAAAGATTTAGTTGCGCTTCTTCTGACCTTTGGAGCCGATATTTCCATTACTTCCTACTCCGGCGACAGTGCGTTAACTGCTGCCAAGAACGCTACAATCAAATCATTATTGGAGAAACAGCTCATACTTTGGCTGAACAAAAAGCAGTTAGGCGACGACGACTACCGCAAGAGTATAACCCAGGGCGAGATAACAGTGACTGATTCGATTGTAGATACTAGCGACAACAGCATTCGTAATGGGTTCGACGTAACGGACGGAAGATCGAAGTTTATCGTTGATTTACAGGCACAATTACAAAGCTTATCGGATCATAACTGGTCCTATTCTCGTCCACCTTTATCGTGGGCAGTTATTAATGGTTTATACCCTGCTGTGCGGGAACTACTTCGAACACCTGGTAGTGACGTCAATAAAGTTGATATAGTAGGTCGCACCGCACTTCATGAATGTTTAACATTGGCTGGACCTGGAACTACTGAGCCATTTGCTAAAGCTGCATTAGCTATAGCAGAAGAATTACTGAGTAACGGCGCAGACATTAATGCGATCTCTGTATCTGGACGCACACCATTGCATGAAGTATTTTGTAAAAGTGCAGATAACAGTAATAGTTCATATTCACGCTTACCTTCAGGTAATGGCGAGGGATACTACTCGCCTCTGAATACCATTGATGCGGCACAGTTAACTACCTATAAGCGTTTAGTTGTAAGAGCTATGTTGCAATGGAAAGCAGATCCATTGATATTAGATCGACATGGCTTGAGTGCTATCCATTATTGTGCAAGAGAAAATATGGCTGGTTGTATGGTAGAGATATTACGCGCTGGGTATAACGGAGGGCATGGTAGTAGTTCGGAGCAGACGCCATTGCATGTAGCATGCAAAGCTGGTGCAGCTAAAGTGATACATTTATTGTGCCGGTGGGATGCTGACTATAGATTAAATAAAAGCTTGATTGCAAGAAAAGATAAACAAGGGAAAGTCTGCACTCAAATGCTTGCTACAAGCACGTCGCCAAAGTGTTTGGAAACACTCTGGGGCGTAGCGCGTAGTGGCAATGTATCCAAAACAGCGGAGGTCTTGGCCAGAATAAAAGGATCCAAAGATTGTTTATACGAAGGTGTAGATAGCACTGACAAAACAATAACTAACCAAATGATGCATAACAGTGACAGTGTTGAAGAAAAAGATGGTATGGAAGATCTAACCAAAAGTTTGGAGGGCGCAGAAAAAGCAATAAGGCGAATGAAAAGCGACGAATCTAAAGACGACGAAGCTGATGCTTCAAATAACCACGAAGATAGAACAGACCAAAAAGAGCTTTGGTTATTGAATGGAATTGACAGTAAATCGCGTCGGATGCAATGGTCGGCGCTTCACGCTTGTATTACTGGTTGGGCTGAATTCGAAGCTCAATTCGGTCCCACAGGCTCCAAATCGTCATCTAAAAGTAATAACAAGCTTAACATGCAAGCTAGAACCGCATTAGAGCTACCACCGCTACCGCCATACCCCAACAAGTCTGTAGCCACTATCGCCACCCCAATTTGTAATCATCGTGACACGATATTGCTGCTATTAAAAAATCACGCATATGTTGACAGTTTAGACATCCATTGTCGCACTCCGTTGATGTATGCAGCTTGTGCAAATTTAGTCGATGGATGTCGTATTTTTGTGGAAGCAGGAGCACATGTGAATAACACCGACTTAGATGGTAATACGGCATTACATTTTGCGTACATGCTCGGTAGCAGTAACGTTGTCTCGTATTTGGAGAGTATAAACGCGGATAGTGATGCGACTAACAACAGTAATAGAGCCCCATTTGAAGAAGCCGGGAGATATAGCAAAGTTAAAAACATGTTTTATTCATCTAAACTGTAATTAAAAAACGATATTAATTATACATTTGAGAATTGTATACCGTCAAACCATTTGTATACTTAGAAGAAGTAATGTTGCCAAAATGTCGTTTCACTTAGTTTCCACCAACTGTCGCACATGATAAACATCAAATTTATGCCTTAAAAATTCGTTGTAGAAATGTTACATTCATCGGTAAATACTTATCATGTAAGAGGTCTTGGACAGTGTAATCTTTCGAATCGTTACTTTTGACCTTTATAAACTCTTTACGACCATCCGTAAAATGTATGAATAAATGTAAGTGGCGAGAAAGCCATTTAGCAGCTCTAGTAATGCCTATGCCTTTCTGTTGCACATGACACTCCCACCCTACGAACGTTGACATTGGTACATTGGTAGAATGCTTATCATGAGATATTCTTAAGAATAGAACGTCCCCATTTTCAAATGAAAAGTACGATGAAAACTTATATGGCTCGTAAGGAACAGTATTTTTATCTTTTCCCGAATCCTCTAGTTCATCTACTTTATCAACTTTATCTACATCCTCTTTATCCTCATTGATTGGATCGTCAAAAGTTTTTTTGAGTAAGTCTAGCGATGTGCAAGCAACACCATTATTTACAATCGGTTCAATTGTCACAGCTTGCAATGGGATAGCAGGTAGAGGCTCTTCTACGTAAGGAAGTACCTTACTCTTACTACTTTTGAAAAATGACTTGGTTATCTCCAGCGACGATTTGTGAGTTGAAGAATTGAACGTTTTTGGACCGTGAACCATGCTCACATCACTAGCTAATACGACCTCTCTGGCGCTGGCGCACGAATACTTACTGCTACTCAAACCCATTTTTCTTGTATGTGTTTTTCTTCACACTTTTGGCCGAGCGACACTCCGGATCTAGGGATTAGCTGTACCGGTACAATTTCTTGTCAAGAAATTTGGTACCAAGCAATAATCATATCGAGATAAATATTGGGACATTAGTAGTAGCAACACCCAGACATGCCGTCTCGTCGATCGCCATCGAAAGGAAGCGGCGATAGCCCATCTACAAGCAAGTTTCGTGACTGTGAATGCGTCAATGAAGTCTTCGTTGATATTGATGGGAACAAGTTCTATACGGGTGTTATCTTGGGAGGAGTAACAGTGCAATTAGGCTCATTTGTACAGGTGCTGCTAGAAAATGACGATGATGATGACGATGACGAGGCATATGCGTATTGTCAGATATTAGCTATTTATGATGATATGGCAAAAGGAGACGGAGTATATGTCGAGGCCAGATGGTTTCTAGAACCCTTTGAAGTACACGATATCAGAAAAAAGTTAAATATAGAAATACTAGATAATGAATTGTTTGAATCTGATGGATTGGATGACATTCCCGCGGGTTCCATCAAACAATTGATAACGATTAAGGATTACAAACGCGATAGCGACAAGCTTGATCGGATTAGTACCAATTCATATTTTATATGCCGATATATGGAGTCAAGTGCTACAAATAGTATACAGAAAGTATCGCTTAATCACATCCTTGAACGAGGGATGGACTTGAGCGCATACAGACACGCTTATGTGAGTCATCTTGAAACCTGCAATGATATTCATAGTACATCAATTGATAGATACTCAGTGGCACTTAGACAGCTGCACATATCCGTGATACCAGACTCGCTTCCATGCAGGACAGAACATAAGGAACAAATAGAAAATTATATAAAAAAACAAATCAATGCAAGTATGAATAACGATAAAAATATCGATCCTCCCATGTATATTAGTGGCATGCCGGGAACAGGCAAGACCGCAACCGTCCTGGCCTCAATAATGTCACTGAAAAAGTCAATGAAACATGAAGCACCAAAATGTATTGCATTATTTATACGTTCATTAACTACTTACTAACTCTCTTCCGTTATTGCAGCATCGACCTCGTCAAGCTTAAAAAATGATTTTAATTTTATTGAAATAAATTGTTTACGACTCCAGAGTCCGGGTGATATCTACACAGCATTATGGCGGGGTATGACTGGGTACCATTTGAACGCCAAAGCAGCCTTAAAACAGATCAAGCAGTACATAGACGCTGGTGTAAACAGCAAGAAACCGGAAGAGTTAGCCAAGCGGGAATATCACGTAGTTTTGGTAGATGAAATTGATTTCTTATTGACCAAAGATGAGGCCGCTATCTATCACTTCTTTGATTGGCCACTACAGGCTCATTCGCGTTTGATATTAATTAGCATCAGTAACACGTTTGACCTCGCCAACCGATTATCCCAAAGAGTTCAGTCAAGAGTTAGTTCAGTGATGAGACTCTTGTTTGCACCTTATACATATTCTGAAATTGGTCTTATTTTGACAAAAAGATTGGATGATTTGAGCGTATACTTTCCACAGCCCATATTTGACAAGGTAATATTCCCCGCAAACCTCTATGTTTACGTTTCTCCTTATTCACTAATTCTTGCTCTGCAATGCTTAGGACAGTATCAATTTATTATCACGTAAAGCAGCGAATGTTGCAGGAGACTTACGCGCAGCTTTAAAAATATGTCAAAAAGCGATAGAAATTCTTCGTGATGAGGTGAAAAGCGGTGAAGGTAATCAACCCGCTCATCCCAAGGTAACAAGTTCGATTATATCACGCGCAGCAGAAGAATATAAGGAAAATCCAATGATCGTCATGCTTCAAAATAGCTGCAAGCTTGATAAAGCGCTTATCTTATCTTTGTGCAAACATTTCAATATCACCGGAAGTATGGAGTGTAAAGAGTCTGAACTATGGGATCGACTATCTGATTTAATATTCAGTGTTAAAGGAAACCCACTGATCAAGCCTTCATTAGTACAACCCCCTTATTATATCTTTCTCACATGCATCCAGCGACTTGCAGCCATGGGTTATATACAAGTATCCACGACAAAAGCTAATGCTAGTGGCAGTAGCCAATACAAAGTGCAACTTATAACTTTAAAAATGGATGTATCTGAAATCAAATCAACGTTGATGGGGGCGGGAGACCCGCTGGTAGAGTATGGAGGCTTCAATAATATCTGATGCAAATAAGTCACCATTGAGATAAGCGGCATTGAGAGCCTTGATGCAAGGGGTAGCTAGACGAAAAAATACTCTAGAGCAATTGGACCATTATGTCTAAAACAATACTGTTTTTTTGTAATCATAGTAATTATTAAATTCCCGGACGATCTTGGTAACAAACACTGTTCCCGTTTTCGGTTCCGGCAGATCACACATACCGGTTACCGGTTACGCACGTGGTGTGGGGTCACTCCTGCTAACGCTGATACCTTGCAGTTGCCATGGACGCCCTCCAACTCTTGAAACAAAACGTGTTTCCGCAGATCGAGCAGAGGCTCGGCTTCGACTTCGTCAACTACTTCCTGCTCATCACATTCGTATGCTCGGGATTTACCAAGGTCGCCGCGCCGATGCACAAGGTCGGATACGGACAATGGCCTACATTGATTGCATCTAAACTGTTATTCATTCTTATTGGGGTGTGGGAGATTGTTGGTATTATGTTATACCATCAAAAGATGTTTGTTCCTGCTTACACAATGCTGTTAATGTTCATGGGTGGGGTATTTTCATCAATTACTGTCATCAATCCTAAACTGGTGGGACTTTTAGTATTTGCCGCACCAACAACTATATTCCTACTATATGCAGCTAATAAGCACTCAGCAAATCTTGCCGATTTAAATCAAGTCAGTTCAAATGCGTTCATTCTAATTTCTGTTGGATATGTAATAGGATTTATTCTACATGTCATTTCTCCTAAAGAAAAGAAAGATGCTAAAGCAAAACAATAAATAGAATATAGTATGTGCTTGTGAATTATTATTTAAAAAGCTACATCAACAATAACTTATCTTTTATTATCCTTCAATTCAATCAACGGATACAAAGATGTGCGCCCATGGGCACAATTAAATGGATAGCTCGTCTTCCCTAACAAAGCAATGATGCTTTGACATTGCTCAAAATTCAACTTGTCACCGAATTTTACCGCTGTTTTGCACGAGTGCGATGTTAATATTCGATGAATACTCGGTGGTTTCAGTAACATTAAAGGGATTTCACCATTGTTTTTATCGAGTGACGAGACAAATTCAATGAAATCATGGATAGTTAAGGGCTCGTTCATGCATAAGGGGACTTGCAACAACAATAATTTTAATAGCGACTGTGACTCCTCTATTATGTCATATTTAAATTTCCAAGATAGTAAATATTCTTTAAAGGTGGTCAATGGGAACAGATAACCTCGCTCTATCTCCACTTGTTCGTGCACCACTTTACACTTTAACTTCATCCGAATTTGATCATTTGTGACATCTGTAAATTCTTTAGTATATTGCTCCAACTTTACTCTCTCATCCGCTGCATGTTGATCAACCGCTAGAAGCACTCCACGTACCTCTACTATGATCAGTGAGTTATTGACTTGTCCAATCACTCTTGCATTTTCAATCATCTCTTTCGATACAATCGATGGTTGTTGAAATTTACTGGATGGATTGGCTGGAAATGTCAGCGCATGATTGCCTGTATTAATAGAATCATTGTTGTAAGCATAAGATTGAGTATTTTGGCGACTTGGCAATGCTATATCCGTAACTTGAACTTTAGGAGAGTTGGCATAACTACGTACATCAGACGATTGCGATGAGATAACAACACCTTCATCTGCCTCATGACATAACAACAAATCAAAATACGCAGCTTTATCACGATTCGTACTGTTCCTTTTACTCGCAGCACTAATTTTGTATTTGGTCGGACCGATTTGGTCGGTTGTATCATCTGCTGATGGTGTCCATAATTCTACCTTGCTCGCAGTAGTACTTGCAGTGCCAGAGCTACATTTGATCTTTGGTGATTGCATTAATGGTGAGTTAGACATAAAAGCCGCACGAAAAAATTTTGATGATGGAGATGGTGATGTACCAGTTGAACGGTATCCAATATCCACTTCGTCTAATATGGACAACTCCAAGACAGGGTTTGATTGATAATGAATAGGGTATAGTGACTCTACAGTCTCGCATGTGTCAATAACTTCTGTATTCATAATGTCGTCCATAACTTCAGTAACCTTCCTTTTATTTGTTGGTACTCCAGCACTGTTAGCACCAGCAATATTCTGATTACAGTGATCAGTCAATACACGCACTAAATCTGGTCTGTACTCTTCATACAACTGAACAAGCATACTCTTGATTACCTCTTTTACTTTACGATTATTGTAGAAAAATGAGCGACTTTTGTCTGGCTCACTCGTAATGTCATAGTCTTTAGGTGGACACTTTAACTGCAAAACAAAGCATGGATGATTACACGACTTAGCTCCAGCTGGCTCATGATGTTTGGTGGATGGGCCAGTGACACCACCATCTACACTTAAAGTAATAGAGTAACTGCTGTCTAATAATGTGAAATTACTATCACTGTATCGAATAGGTCTATTGTTCAAGTATAAATATTGATATTCTTTATTCCAGTGCAACGAGGAAATTATAGGCGGCGATATGAGCCCAGTTAGGGTATAATCATCAATGGTCACGGAAACCATACGCATTCTTTGCAATATCGAATCGCTATGTAACGATCTAAATCTCTCTGATACTGAGGCCTTCGATGGTAATTTATACGCAACTTTGTTATTGCTCAAGTCAACCAACGACCAAGTAATGCCATGATGAAGAATAGAGACTCTATTCATAAATTCTTTGATATGATTTAGTTCAATTGAAATTTTAATATTTTTTTGTCTAACACCTAAATTATAAAATAGATTCCTTATATGGACAATTGTTCCCTGCGTAGAAATAGTCATGGGTACGACACGTAAGTCATGGACATCTTGCACACTACTACCTCGATTAAATAACATAGAATGTGCATTTGAATTATGTGGCAACTTTGATATTATTTCGACTTCCTCAGTAATTGCGATGATAGATGCCAATGCTTCTCCTTTAAAACCATAAGTTTGTTCATCAAAATCTTTTGAGGTTGAATTCCATTTCCCGATGATATTTTGATACTTAACGAGATCAATACCACATCCATTGTCTGTCACTTCAATATTACACCTAGCATCAATTGACACATCGATACAAGTACTACTTGCATCTATGCTATTCCAAAGTAATTCCTCCACGACATGTCGCATGCTCGACAACAGTGCTGCTGCACGAAGGTAGCCGCGGTCGTTAACGCTTAGCTGCTGCATGATGTCGACACTCTCAAACAATACAATGACACTCTTTAGATACAGACAGATACTCTTTAGATACAGACAGATACTCTATAGATACATGCGGATACTCTCAAACTAGACGCGGATAGTCGTATGCACAGAAGTAAAGCTAGATTCCCGCCCCGCTTCATTCACGTTCCAACAGGTTTTTTTTTTCAGCGATTCCGAGGCGAAAACTGGGTTATGCTCCACACCCATTCATAAAAATCTAAAGGTGGAATGCTGGAGAGAATGCTCTCTTTCAACTCAAACCATTTACGATTGTCGAAGAGTGTTGTGACTTTGAATAATATTTATGCTCAAACTACACCGTTTTCATTCTCTTTTCAAATAGTTTTTTTGGACCGCTCCGCTTTTTCCATTTCCTTGACCATTTCCAGAAATGGAAGAAAGAATTTAACGATGTTGGAGGAAGTGCTGCGGTGTAAGGAGGAAGGTGGCAGGCTGTACCGCCTCAAAGATTACCACGCCGCGATACAAGCTTTTAGTCAGAGCATTGTACTGGTGAAGGATAATCCTCAGGTTTACAATGATCTTCATATTTTGTATAGCAATCGCTGTGCCTGCTACCTTCAGCTAAATATACTTGACGCTGCCTTAATGGACGCAGAGGCATGTGTCGCTATTAAAGGCGATTATAGTAAAGGCTATTCAAGATTAGGCGAGGTTAATTCTAAATTAAATCGTTATAATGATGCATTTATTGCGTATCAAAAGGCAGTTAATTTAGATGCCACTAATACTGACGCTTATAAAGAATTAAACAAAATTAAGCACAAATTATCTCAAGGAGGTAGTTCAACCTCAAATAGTAGTAGTAGCAGTAATAGCGATCAAACAAGAGCAAACACAAATGCAAGCCAGACGAATACCGCTCGTCCAAGTACTTCTACCAATTCTGGCACCAGTAATACACCACAGAACTCAAATAATGGAAACGTAGACTTTATGAACACACTAAGATCCGCTGGCACGACCATTTGGAATTATATTACTAGAATGTTGATACAAATCTACGATTTCTTTGAATCAATGTCCCCATCAAACAGACAGTATTTTTTTGCATTTATTGCAATCATGTTTTTTTATTATGTCTTTATATATCGCACACGATCATCGGATTACTACGATGATTACCACTATAGCAATTATAATAACTACAACTACAACAGAGGGTTTAGTTGGACAACGACGTTGATGATCATGGGCGCGGCTTACTATATTCCACCACAGCTACCTGAGATTTTTGGACAACACGCACGTCCATTTTTTGGCATGAATTGGACAACATTTTTATGGCTGCTAAATATGTTTGGTAATAATCGGGGCGGATTTAATTATAACACATTTGGAAGAAGAAGAAGATATCTCTGATAATTTTTTTAGTTACTTGTATTTTATTTGGGACTGTTTATTTATACATTCGCGATACATTTAATACTACGTTTTACTACTATGTTATATTTACTTTTTACCCTTGGAGGCTCGCTTACCTTGGCCTTTCTTAGGTGGACCTTTGCCTTTCCGTCTTAATTTATCTAATGCCAGATGGCGTCTCTCCTCTAAATCAGTTTTAAACATAGGATCCATCCGCTTGAATTCACGATCTAAATGATTTTCTTGTGTGTAGTAATTAACTGCTAATGGACCTAATGGTTTCCTTGCTAACAGTTTATTTCCCGTGCGAAATGTGACAACTGGGAGATTCCCAAAGACCTTATCTGCGGAGGCCTTGATTGCTTGCCTGAATGCAGGAGTGAGGCGGAACACGCTCTTACTCATCGCTTCCGATGACTTGATGTGATTCCTCTTTTCAGAATACCACTTTTGACCGCCTCGTCTGATGTCCAACGAGGGCCTGCTCGATCACGCAGAGGTGGAGGACAAATGCGTTACAAACGTGAGATACATGGGTAAACAGGGGTATAACGGGCATACAATTGGTATGGAAGTAACAGATGCACATATAGTGTCAAGGTGCTGTTTATACCAAGGAGATTGATCCATTTAGTGCATGAATTCACTCGGTTTGATGATGTGGCTATGGCACATGTAGTCCCTATTTGGACCTTTATTTCCCGCTAATACTAACCTACTACGTGTGATAATAATAACCGATTAAACCGGTCGGCGATTGGTCGGACCGACTCAGCCGGTACCG
>JACCDO010455249.1_pt1 | contig 11315 bp, 12 predicted proteins | sample 7446101 | NCBI WGS metagenome assembly JACCDO01 (sample SAMN15323440, study PRJNA562643) | freshwater metagenome | isolation source: river surface water | place: USA:Blue River Watershed | collected 2017-08-16
AAAATGTTTTAAGAGATCAAGACGGAGTTGAAGACGCGGTTGTATTTGCAATGCCCGATAAAACTTGGGGGACAATTATTGCTGCTGTAATTGTAGGAAATGCAGATATTCTTAAATTCCAAGATGCGGTTGAAAAAGAATTGGGAAGTCCAGCCAAGCCTCGAGTAATTAAATTTGCGCATGAATTGCCTTTACTTCCAAATGGCAAAATTGATGTAGATTCTTTGAAATGACTAGTTTAAACATCTGGTTTCAAGGTGCTCGACCAAAAACACTTGGGGCAGCAATTGCTCCTGTTTTAGTTGGATCATCAATTGCTTATTATGAAAAATCTTTTGATTTAACTATTTCACTTTTGGCTTTAATGGTAAGTATTTCTATTCAGATTGCTGTTAACTATGCCAATGATTATTCAGATGGAATAAAAGGCACAGATGATCAAAGAGTTGGCCCAGTTCGATTAGTTGGTCAAGAACTTGCAAGTCCTAAATCAGTGAAAACCGCTGCCATCATTTTCTTTTCTATAGCTGCTTTAGCTGGATTATTTATTACGATTCTTTCCAACCAATGGTGGTTTTTACTATTAGGTCTTAGCGCAATTGTTGCGGCGTGGACTTACACCGGAGGCCCAAAACCTTACGGTTATGCCGGCCTCGGTGAATTATTTGTTTTTATATATTTTGGACTAGTTGCTGTAATTGGAACAATTTATGCACAAACTCTTTACTTAAAACCTTATTTCTTTTTGTACGCCATATCGATAGGACTTTTTGCTTCAGCAATTTTGGTTGCAAATAATTTAAGAGATAGAGAAAAGGATAAACAAAATAATAAGAATACTTTGGCAGTTAAATTAGGAGATCTTAAGACCAGGAATTTGTATGTACTATTTATGATTCTGCCTTTTGTCTTAATAATGTCATTATTTCTATACAACAGAATAAATCCTGGAGCAAGAATTGGCGCAACTATTCAAATTCAACTTCTAGCATTATTACTGGCATGGAGGAGTATTAAACCAGTTATAAATAAAGTAATAGGTAAAGAATTGATTCCGGTTTTGGTTAAAACGGGTCAGACTGAACTTCTCTGGGCACTGCTTGTTTCACTTGCATTAGTTTTGGAAACTAATTAATTTCCATCAATAATTTTGTCTTCTTTTTCTGCGGCGGCGGCAATTCTTTTATTCACTCTTTGAATTCCTGAAAATATAGAAGTAGATAGTTGATCTCTAGTTTTGGAAAGTACAAAAAGACTCACAATTCCAGATGCCAAAAACCCAACAAGTAGAAGCAGGATTCCTCGTAAGCCAACTAAATATCCAATGCCTAAAAATGATGCCAAAATCAAAATTCTTAAGAACGTGTAAATGAATATATTTTTCATGCCTTAAACACCTGCATAGCTATGTAAGCCTGTAACCCAAATATTAATAACAAAAAAATTAAAAATAATTGCTGCATATCCTGCAATACTTACCCAGGCTGATTTTGTTCCTTTCCAGCCAATTGTTACTCGAGAATGTAAATAGGCAGCATAAATAATCCAAGTTATAAATGCCCAAGTTTCTTTTGGATCCCATCCCCAATATCTACCCCAGGCGCTCTCTGCCCAAATAGCGCCAGAGATTACGGCGAAAGTCCAAATTGGAAAAGCAAACAACACAACTTTATATGAGAATTCATCAATTCTCTTAGCACTTGGAAGATTCTTTAGTCTGCCTTTATTTCTTAATAAAAATATAATTGATAAAGCAAAATTAATGGTAAATGCGCCATATGAAATTATTGCTGAAGTTACGTGAATTAAAAGCCAAGTAGATTTCAAGGCAGGAACAAGTGGACCACTTTCGGTGTAAAGAACAATTACAGCAAGTCCCAATAGTAAAATTACGGGAACAATAACAAAAATACCTAACCAAGCAATATCTTTCTTAATAGAAATAATAAGAAAAGCAAAAATGATCGCAACAGCGGATGCTAAAGCAAACTCATACATATTTCCCCATGGAGCTCTCTGAGCCGCAATACCTCTAAGAACTAATGCTGTTAACAAGAAAAGTCCTGTTAACCAAGTTAAAGAAAGAGCCACATTCGAAATTTTTGATTTTATTTTGCTTTGAGTCAACGCTATTGAGAATAAAATTAAATTGAAAGCGGCGAGAAAAATTCCAAAATACACTAATAAATTACTCAACGAATTAGTACTCATATCGATCTATCCCCTTTCTTGCTTAACTTTTTAACTCCCAAGACTTCCAACAACTTTTCTAAATCTTTATTGACATCGTGATTTGTGCTTTTCGCAAGTCCTGCTACCTCTATAACACTAGGTCCTTTTTGCACTCTTGGCATCAGCACCCAAATTCTTCTTCGTTGGATACCGAGACCAAAAAACATTCCCAGCATCGCAAAGATTGCACCTAGTAAAGCTAAGAATCGGCCCGGTTCGTAGGCAACCTGAAATGTTGCAAACTGCTCAATTGCTAGAAATTTAACTTCAAAACCTTGATCTGTGGTCCAACTTTCTCCAGGCTTTAATTCTTCTAACCCAAGCTCAGTCATCTTTGAAGTATCTAATTTATAAATACTCTGCGATATTCCTTCATTAACACCTAAATCCCCTTGCCACAAAGACATAAATATTTGTGGATTATCAAGTGCGGGAAAAGTCGAAGTAGGACCATTAATTGGGTCTACATTTGCAGTCGGTAGAAATCTTGCATTGATTCCAAGTTGAGGAGATTCATCTGCAATTTTTATAACACCAGTTGAAGAAAAATTTCCATCTTGTGGCAGAAATACTACGGAATCGGAAAAAATTATTTCTTTGACTGGATTTAAAACTTCAATTCTGGGGGCATAACCATGTCCAGTTAAAAACACTTTTGTGCCATCTATATTAAACGGTTTATTCACTAATATTTTTAAATCATTTTCACCATTAATAGTTATATCTGCTTCAAATTTTCTAGGAGAACCCTTTTGAACAATACTTCTTTCAAACTCTACAGTGAAATCATTTAAGGTAAAATAGAAGTTTGGCATACTTTTTATGTTGAATAATTTACCTGCTCGAAAATCGTCATATTGAGTTAATGTATTTGCAAAACCGTTACCTTCTTTAACAATCACAGTTCCTCGATAACTAAATAAGGCACCAAAAGCTAGAGCAATCGTTAACACAATCAAACTTGCATGAAAAACCAGATTTCCTGCTTCTCGGCTGTAACCTTTCTCTGCAGTTAACCCATTTCCTTTTTTATTTACTCGCCAGCCCATTTCTTTCAAGATCGTTTCGATGTTGTTGATATTTGTTTTTGGAATAGTAATCTTTCGATATCCTGAGAATTTCTTAATTTCTGTAGGAGGATTAGGAGGTTGCTCATTGAAAGATTGCCAATAGACCTTAAGTCTTGGAATAACACATCCAATGAGTGAAATCATCAACAAAATATAAATAGCAGAGAACCAAAAAGAACCATAAACATCAAATAAACCTAAAGAATCAAAAATATTTGCAAATGTTGGATTATCGCTTTTCCAGTTATTTACTTTTAGTATTGAAGCCGTTCTTTGGGGAAGAATCGAGCCTGGAATTGCAGCCAGAGCCACTAAAAGTAGTAAAAGAAGCGCAGTGTTCATGCTAGTTAATTGACGCCATGTCCAACGAAGAAATCCCCAAAAGTTTAGGGGTGGAAGTGGTGTTTCAGTTCTTTGCTTTGCAGATATTTGTTTTTTCATAATACGGGGGTAAATCCTGAAATTAGTATTCTCATTTCAACAGTTACTTCAGACCAAAGTCCGGTAGCTAGCAAGATTCCTATAAGTATTAGCAATATTCCACCGATCCTTAAAAATAATATTTGTCGCTTTCTTAACCAGCTCACAGAAGCAACTGCCTTTTCTAGGGCAAAAGTTATAAACAAAAAAGGTAAACCTAAACCAAAACCGTAAAACGCAGAAAGTATTGCACCTCGTGAAACCGTTGCTTGATTAAAAGCCAAAGTTTGAACAGCAGCCAATGTTGGACCAATACAAGGTGTCCATCCAATGGCAAATAGAGCACCTAACAAAGGAGCACCCACCATACCTTGTTTAACGGGAGTGTGAAATCTATATTCGCGTTTAAATAAATTCCAAAAACCTAAGTAACTTATTCCTAACGCAATTACAAATAACCCCATAACTCTTTCAATGACTCTTCCGTAAGAAATAAACCATCCACCAATTCCCCCAAAAAACATTCCAATGCAGACAAATACAAAAGTAAATCCTGCGATAAATAACAAGGTAGCAAATAAAGCTTTTGATTTTCTTAATGATTTATTTGCATTCATACCAAATCCGGTTATGAATGAAAGATATCCAGGAACTAAGGGAAGTACACAAGGGGATAAAAAGGAAATTAAACCTGCGCTAAATGAAATCAATATGGCAATTAACAAAGAGCCTTGAGTAACTGTGTTCATTCGTCAACCAAACTCGATATGAAACCTTGCACTAAGGCTCGATCGATTGGTCCAAGTTGTCGTGCTGCAACTTTTCCATTTTTATCAACCAAAACTGTCGAAGGAATAGCATTTGCCGGCAACGTATCTTTAAATCCCAATAGTTTTACACCATCTCGATCAAAAATATTTGGATAGGTTATCCCAAAGTTTGCTATGAATTTTTCTGCTGAAACCTTAGAGTCCCTGATATTAATTCCAATAAATTCCACACCACTATCTTTATTTTTTACATACAATTCTTGTAATTCTTTAGCTTCTTTTCTACAAGGCCCACACCATGATCCCCATACATTTAAAACTACTACCTTATTTTTGTAGTCATTTAGATCAATTGTTTTGTCATTAAAATCTAAAGCAATTAACTCAGGGGCTGATTTTCTTTCCTCTAATTTAAGAAAAGTTGCCGAACCGTCACCTGATATAAATCCTGCTTCACCAGAATTTTGAATTGAAGCGTTTGGTGTTGCGCATGCGGTAAGTAATAAACAACTTAAAACTATTATAAATTTACGCACCGGATATTTTGCTGGCATCTTTTAGCAAATCTGCAGAAGGTTCTTCATACTTAACTTCGACTAAATTGTTATCATCAAAAACAAAAGTTGTCACACTTGCCAAACTGCATTGACGTTTACGTGGATCATGTACAAACGATCTACCTTCAGCTGAAAGTCTTGCGACCCAAATTGGAAGCTGATGTGAAACTAATAATGCTTCTTTCCCTTTAGCGGCATCTCTTGCAGAAAATATTGCGGTGCGCATTCTGTCTGCAACTTGTTTGTAAGGCTCTCCCCAAGAAGGTCGAAATGGATTTCTTAAATGCCACCAATTTCTTGGATCTCTTAACGCCCCATCTCCTACTGAAACTCTTTTACCTTCAAATACGTTATCGGCTTCGATTATCAAATTACTTATCTCTGGTTTTAAATTATGCACATTTGCAGTAGGAGCCGCGGTTTGTTGTGCTCTTTCTAAAGGGGAGGAAACAATTAATGAAAGATTACTGTTTTTAAAATGTTCTGCAGCGCGATCTGCCATTTTTAAGCCAAGTTCAGATAATTTGTATCCGGGAAGTCTCCCGTAAAGAACTTTTTCGGGATTAAAAACTTCGCCGTGTCTCATGACATGGACGAGAGTTTTAGTAGCCATCGGCTTTATTTCTTAGTGTTTACGACGCATTGAACCGCGACGTTTGCTTGGACGCCAAACATTGTCACCGTTTTCAATTGCTGCCAGTCTTAAAGTTTCTCCGTGTGCGGCAAGTGCGTCAACCAAGATTGAAACATTTGGTGATTCTGCTTGCACATCAACTCTCAAACCATGTTCTTGTGCAGCTTGTGCAGTTTGTGGCCCAATTACTGCCACAACAGTTGAAGCATGAGGTTTACCTGCAATACCAACAAGATTTCTTACCGTGCTGGCAGAAGTAAATAGCACTGCATCAAATCCGCCACTCTTAATTAATTCTCTTGTGTGAGCAGGAGGAGGTGCGGCACGAACTGTTCTAAAGGCAACGATGTCTTCAACTTCCCAGCCTTTAGCTTGCATACCTTCGACCAGAGTTTCAGTTGCAATATCTGCACGCGGTAAGAAAACTCTATTTATTGGATCTAGTAGTTGATCAAATTTTGGCCAAACTTCTAAAAGTCCTTCAGAATTATGTTCATTTGTTGGGAACAAATCTGGTTTAACACCAAATTCAACTAGTGCATCAATTACTGGTTGACCAATTGCAGCAACTTTTAATCCAGCAAAGGCTCTTGCATCCAAACCGTAATCAATAAATTTATCTCTAACAGCTCTAACAGCATTCGTGCTTGTAAATACCACCCATTGGAATCTTCCTGAAACTAAACCGTGAACAGCTCTTTCCATTTGTTGTGGAGTTCTTGGTGGTTCTACTGAAATTGTAGGAACTTCAACTGAAACTGCTCCATAAACTGCTAATAGTTTTTGAAAATCTTCAGCGTCTTCTTTAGTTCTAGGCACAAGAACTTTCCAACCAAATAAAGATTTGTTTTCAAACCATTGGTATTTATCTCTGTTGTTTACAAGATCGCCAATAACAATTATGCCTTGTCCTGATTGTCTGGCAGCTTTTGCAACAACAGGAATATTTTCCAGAGTTGAAACAATTGTTCTTTGATCCGTTGTACTGCCATCTCTTGTTACAGAAATTGGAGTAGAAGCTTCTCGCCCGCGAGCAATCAATGCACTTGCAATTGCTGGTGCTTTATCTGCTGCGTTAATTACAACGATTGGAATTGTTGGGTCTAAATGTAGTGACCAATCAATTGGTTCTGAACCATTAAGAATGTGAACTTCTTTTCCTTTATTTGCAAAAAGTGACATTCCTGCATGAGTTGGTACTGCAGTAATAGGAGAAACTCCAGGAACATATTCAAATTCAATTTTTGATTTAGCAAGTGTTGAAACTTCCACTGCCAAGTTATCTTCAACAACTGGGTCTCCTGCGCAAAGTCTGACAACAGCTGCACCTTCTTTAGCTGCATCAATTGCTAATCGAGCTCTAACAGCTGGAGCCATTGGTACGCCATCTTCATCCACTGCGGCCACAACATCTGCAGTTTCATTTGCATGAGCATTAGCAATGTCCATGGTATTGACATCAGCAATGATTAATTCTGCTTGTTTAATTGCATTAATACCGCGCAATGTTATTAATTGTGGATCTCCAGGTCCTGCGGCAACATAAATTACCGGCAGCACAATAATCTTTTTCTTAGTCAAGAAATTACCTTTCGTTTCTATACGGCTTTGCGTTGTTCGTGGAATGCCAAAATTTGTAGTTCTGATGCCAAGTCAACTTTTCTGACATCGACACCTTCAGGAACACTTAAATGAACTGGTGCAAAATTTAAGATGCTTCTGATTCCTGCTTTTACTAATCGATCACTTACAACTTGAGCACTTTCTGCAGGAGTTGCCACCACTCCTAAGCGAGCGTTTGTTTGTTTGATTACTTCTTCTAAATCACTTAATGCATGAACTAACAGCTCAACAGTTTTTCCTTCTGCACCACATTTGACTTTTGTACCAATTAATGTTTGATCGGCATCAACTAATGCCACAACGCGAAATCCGCGTGAACCAAATCCGCCGTAATGTGCAAGGGCTCTTCCAAGATTTCCCACTCCCACAATTACTACTGACCAATCGTGATTTAGTCCCATTTCACGAGAAATTTGATAACGTAAAAATTCAACTTCATAACCAACACCACGAGTTCCATAAGAACCTAAATGAGATAAATCTTTTCGAAGCATGGCACTGGAAACTCCAGTAAGTGCTGCTAATTCTTCAGAAGAAACTCTTACTTGTGCAGCATCTGCTAATTGGCTTAAAGCTCGGTAATAAGCAGGAAGTCTTGAAACTGTAGCTTCAGAAATTTTGGGTGAATTACCATCTTTTAATGATGATGAGACTTTTGATGGCATATATCCAAAGGTACACATTTGTGCAAAAAAGCACAAATCCTCTCACAAATCCAAGACTTTTAACTAAGTGCTTTGCGTAATCTTTCTGGATCTACACGCCAGTAATCGTGGCGTTTGCCGTCAACAAAGATGACGGGAATTTCTTCACCGTATAGATGCATCAAATCAGGGTTATTTTGAATTTCTTCAACTTCATAACCAATGTTTAATTCACTAGTTACTTGGGCAACGATTTTGATGGCATCTTCACAGAGGTGACAGCCTGGTTTGGAGAGAACTTTTACTCTTTTAGAGATTTAAATCAGAACCTTTTTGATGGGGAAAGCTGGCTGAGGGGAAATCAGCCAGCCTCTACGAATGATTCACGCAAGTAGTCAGAAACAGCTGCTTCTGGAACTCGAAACGATCTACCAACGCGCACTGCTGGCATGGTGCCGGAGTGGACTAGTCGGTAAACAGTCATCTTGGATACTCGCATTGATGAGGCAACTTCTGCCACGGTCAAGAATCTAACTTCGCCTAAAGGTCTATCTGGGCTTGTCGCCATTTCTTGCCTCTTTCTGTCACGCTTTAAGACCTTCCCTAAGTCTTAAGTGGCGTGTGGTGCCACGGTAATAGATGGCTACTGGGTAGCACAAGAGAGGAGGGGGGCTATTTAAGGGAACCAGACATGCTAATGGGTCTTAAAAAAGTGATGTTACAGAAGTGAATTAGCAGTTTTTTAAATAAAACGATCAGCAGGATGAGGATTCAGTGACAGCAAAACTTCTTTTGCTTTTCTTCCAGGCAATTTTTTAATTGTTTTTAACAAAGCAACGCGATTATCGCAATGTTCTTTCAAAACTGCGTAAGCTTTTTTACCAATTAGTTCAACTAAAGTGTCTTTTTCACTTACATAAACTGGTTCTGTTGCTGTGTGTGCATCGGTATCTGACGAACAATACCAATCCATGGTGTGCCCACCTTCTCCCCAATTTTTTCTTTTGTATTCTTCAATAACAATTACTTGATAATCTGTGTCATCTTCAAATTCTCTTGTTTCATAACTTCTCCTGATTGGCAATTGCCAACATACATCTGGTTTTGCTTCTAATGGTTTAGCACCTTTAACCATTGCAAGCTTATGTAATGCACAACCTTGTCCACCAGCAAATTCTGGTGAGTTCATAAAAATGCAAGCGCCACCTACAACTCTAGTTTTTTCAACACCATCTTCTTTTTCGGTCCAACCTTTTTTAGATTTTGCATGTTCTTGCTTTTCCCAAATATCTGGGGTTAATTTCTTAACCCATTTTGCAACTCTTTTTTTATCCGCTGCTTCAGTGAAATGCGCACCGTGAATACAGCAACCATCATTTGGATTTGTTTTCTCAACACCTTTACAACCGCGACCAAAAATACATTCCCAATTTGAAGTTAGCCAAGTTAAATCAGCTTTTATCAAGGTTCCAGCAGCATCTGGATCAATAAATTCAAGCCAGGTGCGAGGCGTCTCTTTCAAGATTTCGGTCATAAGCCTGAGCCTACTTGGGCAGTTTCTCTCATCTGCAAAGTAGTCTTGTTCAATAAGTCACACTAAATAGAAAGAATTAAACGTGAAAATTGGCATTGTTGGCACCGGCAATATGGGTGAAGCCATCTTGAAAGGATTGCTCGACAATGTGTTAAAACCCCAAGACGTTATTTGCGTAGACAAATCTCAAGAAAGCCTTGATCGTATTGCAAAGTCCTACCAAGTTGTTTGCTCTGCTGAAATATCTGCAATCAAAGACTGCGATGTTGTGCTTTTAGCTGTCAAACCTCAAAATATGGATGAGGTTTTGCCTTTAATAGGCAAAGTTATTTCTGAAAAGACTTTAATCATTTCAATTGCCGTTGGAATTACTTCAAGCTTAATAGTGAAAAACCTTGGAATTGGCAAAGCTGCAGTTGTTAGAGCTATGCCAAATACTCCAGCATTAGTTGGCAAAGGTGTAACTGGAATAGCAAAAGGTGAATTTGCTACCGATGCACAATTAACAATTGCTAAAAATCTTTTAGAAGCTGTAGGCCAGGTTGTTGTAGTAAATGAAGATCAAATTGATGTTGTGGCGGCAGCATCTGGTTCTGGTCCTGCTTATTATTTTTATGTCACAGAACTATTAATTGATGCAGCAGTATCGCATGGCTTAACTAGAGATGTTGCACAAGTTTTAGTTGAAAATACTTTTGTTGGATCCAGTGCTTTATTTGAAAATTCAGATGATGATGTTGTTGAATTGAGACGAAAAGTTACTTCACCAAAAGGAACAACGCAAGCTGCAATTGAATTCTTAGAAAGCAAAGATTTGAAAAGTATTTGGCAAAACGCATTAGGTGCAGCAATTAAAAGAGCAGAAGAAATTAGTAAGAACTAATTATTCAGCAGCACTATTTACAGGTGGAGCATCTGGAAGTGCTTGTTTAACTTCTCCAGTGAAGGTAAATACTCTGGTGTCAGCAGTTTTCTTGTCAGCATTAGCAGCTTCGCCTTCAACTCCGACAACAACAAGATTTCCGGCAGTTAATTCACCAAATAAAATCTTTTCACTTAATACATCTTCAATTTCTCTCTGAATTGTTCTTCTCATTGGTCTAGCCCCCAATGATTGGTCATAACCCTTATCAACAAGCAATTCTTTGGCTTGATCGGTCAAAATCAAACCCATGTCTTTATCTTTAAGTCTTTCATCAAGAGATGAAATCATAAGATCAACAATTTGTAAGATTTCTGGGCGTGATAATTGATGGAACACAATTACATCATCAAGTCTATTTAAGAACTCTGGGCGGAAATGTTGTTTAAGTTCTTCGTTAACCTTTAATTTCATTCGGTCGTAGTTACCTTCAACATCGTCTCCCATGGAGAAGCCAAGGCCTACCCCTTTAGAAATATCGCGACTTCCAAGGTTGGTGGTCATGATGATTACAGTGTTTTTGAAATCAACCATGCGACCTTGAGAGTCGGTCAATTTACCGTCTTCCAAAATTTGTAATAGTGAGTTGAAAATATCTGGATGAGCTTTTTCAACTTCGTCAAAAAGCACTACAGAGAATGGTTTGCGACGAACTTTTTCTGTTAACTGTCCGCCTTCTTCGTAACCGACATATCCTGGAGGAGAACCAAATAATCTTGAAACGGTGTGACGTTCTGAATACTCAGACATATCCAACATAATCAGTGCATTTTCATCACCAAACAAGAATTGGGCCAATGTTTTAGAAAGTTCGGTTTTACCAACACCTGATGGACCCGCAAAAATAAATGAACCACCTGGTCGTTTTGGATCTTTTAGACCAGCACGAGTTCTTCTAATTGATTTAGA
>JACCDO011112343.1_pt1 | contig 11314 bp, 3 predicted proteins | sample 7446101 | NCBI WGS metagenome assembly JACCDO01 (sample SAMN15323440, study PRJNA562643) | freshwater metagenome | isolation source: river surface water | place: USA:Blue River Watershed | collected 2017-08-16
GAGGATTAATCACAATGTGCACGCTGCGCCTGTGCTTGCTTCTTTTTGTCCTGCTTTTGCTCGACCAAACCAATGCATTTCATTCAAAATTGAACCGTTGTCGTTGTATTTCATCTGTAGATAGAGTGAGTAAATTCTCGCTGCCTTCTACTACTACCACTGCCACCTCCAGTAGTAATGGTTGTCCTATAACTGCAATGAAGAATAAAATTGATTCAATTAAATCATTTGTAAGCAGCAAAAAATATAAGATCATGACGATGATTTTTATTGTATTACTAGGAAGTATATTCTTGCCGGGTAAATTACACAGAGTAAATGCTGCAATCATGAATAATGTAAACATTAAAGGTTGGGATTTATATGGGCGTATACCACACGATGACTGGATTTTTAATATGTGGACTTTAACGGACCCAAATTTATTGAAACGATCTTTTGTTGAAGTTATAGTAAATGAACTACCAGATGTTATTACAAATATGAAACAACGAAGACGATTTAATGAACTAATTACAATATTAAGTGGTTTTGGTTATTTTGCAGTTGCTGTGATGATTGTTACAGTATTGTACCGCAGTGCAATAGAAACGTATCAACGTAGAGTCGAAAGGGAGGACTCCATACGAGGATATAAATTACCAACTAGTGCTATTAGTAAAAAAGCAAAAAAGAAAGGAAAGCAATTAGATGGAATGGAAGATGGATGGGTAGATATGGAGTTGAATGCGGATGATGATAATCAAAATAATAATAAAAATGATGATGATAACGATGATGATGATGATAGTGATAGTAAAAAAAGTAGGAAAAAAAATGATGATGAATAAATGGCAAGTTCTCTAGTTTCATCAATTTATATTACCTCTGTATTTACTGAAATATGATCATATTCAAGTCTCTTGTAGTGCCGGCACCGCTTAGTTCGCACGATCGATCTTCAAATCTACGAAAAATACCAATTAATAGGAACAAATACAATCACTCGGTCATAATGCAGAAATTATCTCGCCGATTCTTATCGTCATCGCCGCGCAAGAATGTAGTCGTAGTAGACGGAGTGCGTATCCCATTCACACTTGGTGGTACACTTTACAACAAGTATATCGCGGTAGATTTACAACGGTTTGCATTACGCGGTTTACTTAACAAAACTGCATTAGATCCATCAATTATTGATTACTTATACTGTGGTACTGTCATACAAGAAACAAGAACTAGTAATATTGCTAGAGAAGCAGCCATGGGTGCTGGTATACCAATTTCAGTTCCAGCATCTACTGTTACAATGGCGTGTATTTCATCTTCACTAGCAATTACCACTGGTGCTGAAAAAATTTTATCTGGTCAAGCAGATATTATTGTTGCTGGTGGTGTTGAAACATTTAGTGATGTTCCTATTCGATTTTCAAAACCAATACGAAGTAGATTGTTGCAAGTTCCCAAAGTCAGTAAAAAAGGACCACTTGCTACTCTTGGTTTATTAAAAGGTCTGAAACTCAAAGATTTGGCACCAGAAGCACCTGCTATTGCTAATTATACGACAGGTGAAGTTATGGGTCATAGTTCTGATCGTCTAGCAGCTAAATTTGGTGTTTCTAGAAAAGATCAAGATGAATTCGCTGTGTTATCTCATGTTCGGGCTGCTAAAGCCCATGCCGACGGTTTATATAAAGATGAACTTGTACCTGTCGATGGAAATATTGTTGAAAACGGTATAAAAGGTGACACAACAGTAGAGAAAATTGGTAAATTAAATCCAGCATTTATGAAGCCACATGGCACACATACTGCGGCTAATTCATCCTTTTTAACTGATGGTGCTAGTGCTTCTTTAATCATGTCGGAAGAGAAGGCATTGCAACTTGGATTTAAACCAAAAGCATATATTCGTTCTTGGGCCTATGTAGGTGTAGATCCATTTGATGAATTACTGTTAGGTCCAACTTTTGCAACTAACAAGGTATTGAATGATATGAAGCTAAAACTATCGGATATTGGTGTTGTTGAATTCCATGAAGCATTTGCGGGTCAAGTTCTAGCAAATATGGCAGCATGTGCGTCGGATAAATTTGGTTTAGAAAGATTAGGAGGTAAACCTATTGGAAAGTTTGATATGTCAAAGACTAATACATTAGGTGGTAGCTTATCGTTAGGTCATCCATTTGGTGCCACTGGTAGCAGACTTGTTACAACTGCGTCAAATCGTTTACAACGAGAGCAGCAACAATTTGCATTAATCACTGCGTGTGCAGATGGTGGTCTCGCTCATGCCTGCATATTAGAAAGATATCCAAACAAATAAAATAATAATAATAATAATAATAATAATAAGTAATATTTGCTCTGTAACTTAACATAATTTTGGTGGCGCAATTGCTGTAGGGAACAATCTCCAGACTGTCCGACAGTGTCGGTATTTGGTGCCGTACCGGTAAGAATTATCCGGGGGGAGATAAAAAACGTTCGTGCAAACTAGAGTGCATTATAGATTTAGGTAGAAGACATGGGACAATAGCATGGATGCTAGCACTGAAGAAGAGTTTTTGTCACCTGATGGAGCTGATCTGCTGGTCTCTACCTCTGGTCTTGCTGTTGATGATGACTTCAAAACTAGCTTTGAAATTTGTGAAAGTGAGCATGAAAATGAATTAATAAATGAGACTGCGCCTGTAGTAAATGAAAACGTCGTTCTAGATAAGATGAAAGATTTGTTCAAGTCGTTCTCTCAAGCTGAAGAGGAGGAAGTTCAGCCGGTGCGATTAGAAAAGGCAAAAGTAGTCAAAGTCGTCAAAGAAAACTATGGCATCAATGTAGAAAAAGTAAAAAAATGGGCACAACTTCAACACAATAAGTTTTTGAATGAAGAAAAATTTCAACATGAAATAGCGTTGATGAAAGTCAAAAGCTTTATGAACGCAATACTTAAAGCCACTAGAATACAGGCATGGTATCGTATGATTAAAGTTAGAAAACAATATTTAAGTAGATATAATGGTAAATTGATTCTAAAGAATAAAATTTTTAAGGCATGGAGACAATACGCTAAGAGCAGTTTATTGTTTTATGAACAAATTGTGGGTAAACCATTTCGTGCGTGGCACGGTGAAGTTATCGATGGTAAACGTTTGCAAGTGCTTGTTAAGGAATTCTTTAAATTGTGCATTCAACGTTTAAAATTAACACCGCAAGCGGTTTTTGCATATTTTTCCCCGTCACAATGGGGAAATGTATTGAGTGAAACTGACCAAAATAAAATTCGTAGATTAATACTAATGAAACTATTTCATGGGTGGCAAGTTGAAGCAAGAAGATTAAGAGTGCGACGTTTTCGTGGATCTCAAATATTATCTAGAATGATGCGTCGATCTAAGGGTCCTTTATGGATTAAGGAAATAAATTTAGTGTGCTTTCATATGTGGCGGCGTTATACATGTATTAGGTTAGCATTTAAAAGAGAGGAGCCTGAGCCTCGTTTCAATAATCCATTCCTGCCTCAATGGGCTAAATTATTATCAGAAATGACCATAAAAAGGATTAAAAAAAAACGGGCTCAAGAAAGAAGTCAATTATTAACAACGAAGAGAATATTTAAACGATGGTACTTCTTAGACTTTATATCAATAATCCTTCTTGCTTATTACAATTTTCCTATTTAGGTGCTATGTAATGACTCTTGATAGAAGTAAATCGTTAACTCCTCAAGCAATTGCAGAAAACTTTCACAAAAAAAATGTTTATACGAAATTATTTGGTGCCTGGGTGTCACTAATTAGGGAGAGAGGTCAAATAGTGAGGGTACGAAATCGATGTTTTTTGAAATGGAAAAGATTTGCTCCGCTTAGAAGTCGGATGACACTTATGAAAAAGAAAATTAAAATATGGGATGACTTAACTCGCACTAAAAAAGCATTTACTGCTATGTGTAAATTATGCTTTGACCTTATTGGCACTCACGCGACGACATTAAAGGAATTACGGCAACGTCTTTTCAATCGTAAAGTATTAACATGTGCGTATGCATTAATGAATCGTGATGTGAATGTGGTGATGCTAGATTGCTGGAGGAGACTTAAAAAATGGTGGCATGCTAGGGTTCAATGGCGTCAGTCGATGTGGAATTTTAGATATTCGTGGTATTACAATCGGCATTTGACCATTTTTAAGGCGTGGAAAGGTTACGTTGATATGATGAAAGGTAGAATAGCAGACCCTATTTCATCGGATGAAACCAAAGAAAATGATTCAGTGGAGGGTGTTTCGTTCAAAACGTCTTACAATTCTTTAATTAATCCAGATATTATGACTGAATACCTCGGTCATGTGGATGCAACCCTGAAGAGCTCTACTCCTGCTACTCAAAGCGACATGAAATTATATCAAATGAGAAAAGCAAGGATACCGCAAGTTGCTACATTGCACTTTATATATCGTAGTATTTCTTGTTTATATCGCACAGGTGGTGTGATGACAAATGAAATATTGCAGACTAATTTACAAAGAAATATTGATAATTTTGATTATGACGGCGTAGCAAAAAGTATTGCTGATGGGGCTATTATATTTCCCAATCACGTTCGACAAATAAGTCAAACTGTTGGTGAACAGCATGTGCCTATGTTGGCATTACTATTACAGGGCTCGCCAATATACGTAGCAGACACAATATCCAGACAATTGTTGGTGAATGATTTACTTAATTGTTGTGATCCCCTAAAAGCTATTTTACTGCAAGAGCATGTAAATAGATGGGACAATGGCCATATCAGTAGGCGTGAAACATTGACTCTGGAACAATTTACGCCTCATCTCTATTCCAATATTTATGGGAAATTTAGTAGTATATATTTAATGCGCGTTCTGGTGCTGTTGCTTGTCAAGAAGAATCTCTTAGATACTGTATTAACATGTCAAACGTTGAAATTATCCCGCACAGTTGATGAAGAAGTTGTTGAAGCAAAAAAACGTCATCGTGTGGAACGTTTCAGTACAATATGTAATAGTTTGAATTTATTATTGTTTGATGAAGTGGAATCTAAAAACGCTTCCTATAGTGCTCAAGTTAATGCAATAGTAGTGCCGCCATTAACATGGGGTGCTGATGGAGAAGTGAGATGCAAGCGAAATATAGATACGTGGGTGCAAGGATTAAATATTTATTCATTATTGCACGCATATAAAGAAATGACCGGTAAATTTTCTGCTGAAGCCTTCGCATTACGCCAACCCCTAATTGAACGTGATAATGAATTGATTAAAAATGGATTTATCCGTCAAGCGAGAGTTGAATTCTTGCAGCTACGTCGCGCATGTATGACTGAAGCGGAAAAATTGAAAGAGAAAGAAGATATTTTGAAAAAGTTAAAAGGTAAGAAGAAAGAGAAAGGGAAAAAGAAGGTGAAAGGAAAAGGGAAGAAAAAAGGGAAGAAAGGGAATTCAAATAATGATGAAATTGAAGAAAATCTAGCTCCGGGATCTCAAGATGTTGCAGATGCCGCTGATGATGATGCTCTTGATGTCTCTCAATCTCTTGATCAAGATGAGAAGGTATTACATGAAAGTAATGCGAAAGATGTGTTAAGGGAGCTAGGCTTTGGTCATAGTTTTTCAGGTAATAAGGACGACGGTAGTAATGAAGTAATTGATGAGAATGAATACGACGATGATGATGATGATGCTGATTATCAAAATGAGCTGAATGATGACAAGGATAATTTCGTGAATAATGATTGGGAACAATACGGTATTCCCGGTGTTACAGCAGATACTTATAAGTATGAAGATCATTTACAATCAGATTCGGATGTTAAGGATGAAATATTTTTTCAATATCGTCTCAAACTATCCCTCACACCGAAATCAGTAGCTGATGAAGCTAGCTGTAAGGACACTATTGCTCCTGTTACTTATAAGTATCAGACTGTTGCATTGCTTGAAACATACGTGCCTATTGTTCGTCGTGTCGTCTCTCCTGCAATGAGTGATGACACAAATGAGCAGCGTTTAAAGTCTTATTTACTGCGTGAGAGCAGGAAGGTTAAATATCGCATATTAAAACAGTTTTTTACATGGTGTGGAATTCTTCCAATTGATACTTCTTCCAATAATTTGCCACCTCAGGCGAAGGTCGATAGTCTCGGAGGCTTCGGACCCTGGTTGATTTTGAATGGTTTGAGGAGTAAAGCCATGCTAAAGATGTATAGTGAAGGTTCATTGTTACCTACATTTTGGTGGAATAAAAGCAAAGTTTTAGATAAAGTATCTCTGGAATTAGGTGCAATCAATACAATGGTAAACACCATTGATGAACGGATCAATGCATACAATAAGGAAGAGGATGACATCGAAAGTCATAATGAATATCTAAAAGGTTATTATTACACCAAAAAGTCTGAAGTCATCCTGATTGCTAAGAAGAAAAGTCATAAAGTCGTAGAAGAGACCAACTATCGACAGTCGAAATCCAATTCGCACAAGAATATTGAGCACGAAATATTAAGTTTGGAGAAAAATATTTCCGATTACAAAGAAGTAATCAAAAAATGTGATTTCTTACTAGCTTCCAATAATAATGATGGCGTTATTGAGCTTCTACAAAACATCGAATTATTGTCACTGGATAATGAAAAGTTCCTATGCGACGATGATGCTAATTCGAGCAGCAGTGACCAAGCTCTACGGAATAGCATTTACGCGTTTATTGAAAAAATAAATAATTCAGAGATTCCTCATTTGATAGGTCGAATTTCTCATCTGAAAACAACAGTTAATAATCATCTTAATGAGTTGAAACTCTATGATAAAACATGTTTGAGGTCGACGCAATGGCTGCAAAACATGGCATCTGAGAGGTTTAATGATATGATTGATGTTAATAATATTATTGTTGCAGGTAGAGATAGAATAAGTGTGCTTAGTGGGTTAAGGGATAATGATATGGCCGCTAGGAAACTGTTGGCGCAGTATAATGACCATCTTGTTCACTTTGTAAATGAATTGAATAGATTAGAGAATCGTAAGAGCTTGATAATGAATTACGATACGAAAGTAAACGATACGGTGAAAGTAGACGAAATTGAAACCTTTCTTGATGAACAAGCAGAATTAATACGAATACGACGAAGTAAATTTGGTAAACTCGATGCAGGCATATTTTATCACGATAACGAAAGTAGTGACGCTGCAGAATATTCTAATGTAGTAACTTCGCGATCTGGTCTACTCGCAGATGACGATTATAGTGGTACTCATCTTAGTGCTGATATTTCGCTGACGGATTCATTACAACCTTTAAATATCGTAGCTACTATTGACATATCCAATTTACCAGTTGTAAAACCACCAGATTTATCAATGGTAGAATCAAGTGTTCTAGAAGAGAAAATGATAACACCTCGAGCTTCATCATCAACCCCTTATCAATCATCGCCTATGCGAGGAACTCGTGCTGAACAAGAATTGTTAACTGAACAGTTGAAAAAGAAAGAAGAGGAAGCTGAGTATGAAAAGGCCATGAATGAGATGAAAGACCGCACAACCAACGAATACTGGTTAAGTATTGCACCACCAAAGTTAACAAAGGTGACTAAATCGAACAAAAAGGATAACGAAAAGGTTGAGAATGCTTCAGATTCACATGAATTTAATCATAGTCTTGCTATCAACAACGCGCTCCAAGTAACAGGGAAGAATGCTACCACGTTATATTGGGACGATGCCGGGAAGACTGTTCGCAAGTTGAATAATCGGATGAAACGACGAACTATAAATAATACCGCACCTGTGAAATCAAAAGGTCGAATAGATGAATTTAGTGACGCTAACGTAGACCAAGAGACCGATTCACTTACACATGATGAGCCTCTAAATGAACCTACTCAAATTATTCGTCCTCTACATTTTGATCAAATAAGCAATTCGGCATGGCAAGCAGATTTGAGCTGCTCTATACCCTCGGTATCGATGAAAGTCGCCGACCTCAAGAATAATACTATTATCACCAATAGCAGTAGGTCGCGACAGCCTAAAACTGCCGCTGTTGACACATTTTTGAGTGTCGGAAAATATTATAATTCGCGTATAAAACACGCTTTGAGTAGTATACACGAATGGGATGATGATAGTTCCACTCTGCAGCCGCATTCAGTCAAATTTGATGAGGAAGAAGTCAAAGATTCCGACAGCATTATGTCTGGAATAACGGTAGACAATGCAATCAAGACTGATATTGACATTGATAGCTATTTACAAGAAGACGACGAGCATATTAATTTTATCGAAGCTCTCGGCACAAATTTACATGAGGCATCTGGCGGTAATGAACGAAATAGTCCTGTTGTATCTGAGCGAAATACTCCTGTTTTATCTAAACGAAATAGTCCTGTTGTATCAGAAAGCAATCTAGAGAATGTTGTAGCTTCTTCTGTTGTCAAAAAAGGGGTTAGTTTCCAAGATAGATTGGAATTTTATCAACCGTTGGAAATTCCTTTATGTCCTCCTCCTCCTATAACTCCTGCAGATACTGACATACATTTAGACCGCGAAAGTATTTGTGACAGTTTAAATTCTTACAACGCTAAGGAAGGTGACAACATAAACGATAGTGATATTGAAACGGAAAAAGAATATTTTGATGAAGCCCAGTCGCAAGTCGAAGGAATTGAGGTGCTGAAGGATGTCCAGGCAGCTGCTAGTGAAGCACTTGTGGCTCCGAATGCATTAGAGAAGACACCTTATCAAAGTAGCATTTTAGGAAGTACAATTGAAGGAAAAAATGAGCGCACTCAATCCCCTATTCCAAAAACGGATGCTGCTTTTCATCCTATAGTCCGACCTTCAGATTTACCTTTGATAGCCGAGTCATTAGGCGGTAGTGATGATGATTCTGTCGGAAGTGTAGCAAGTACTGATTTATCAATACCTGGTATTAATATTAGTGTATCGGATAAGAAAAAGCGAAAACATAGACAGAAAGTATCTCAGCACCATCCTGCAGATATGTCACCAACTTTGGTCGTATCATCCGTTTCTAGTCCTAAGTCCAATAATTCAAAGAAACATACATTTGAGGCTCAAGATATGGACAAAAATTCGTCATTGTTAAAGCCTCCGTCGCAAGTAAGAGACATCAAACTCCGCGGTATCAAAGACGCAGAGGTTGTATCTAAATTAGGAAACTTTGTTACCAATGAATTAAGTAAATTCAACGAGGAGCGACTAAAATTGATAGACGAATTCGTTCGCGCACAAATAAACGGGGACGATATGGCTGATGAAACAGTAGAACTAGAATTAGATGATGAAGATGTTACACCGCATACCCGCATTCGTTTAAATCCGGTGACTATGACTAATATCACAGACGGTTTATTACAGCGATTAGACGATATCCGTGATCGTCCTGGTCCATCAGATAAAATGGTCAGAAGCGACAAAGCATCAGTCCAACAAGCATTACGATCAGTTAAAAATAGAAAATTGTTATTGAAGGAATTGCAAAAATTTGATCGCAAAAATATATCAGGCGTGACTTCTCCGAAACGTAATCTTCAACTGCTAATCAGTGGTAGTGGAAGCGGAGTTGATATACCAGTAGAGGGACTAGTGAAAAAAAGGCAATTACGTAAACTAGATAAAACAGGCAGTGTAACAAAAGAGAGCAACATGCAGCGATTAGAAGATATAAAAATAGATGAAGAGATGAGAGCGAAGAAAATATCAATTAATGGCCGAGGATTTGTACCTCCTTTATTAGATGATTATGTAGCAAGCATGGTCACCAGTAGCGCAGGAGCATCAACAAACATTTCTAATCATTTCAATGATGTGTTACCAAATTTGTCAGTAGTTGGCAGTCAACTAATAATGAGCGACGACAATGAGGATGACCGCGATATTGATTCGCTAAACAAAAGTTTATTTTCCATCAATAAATTAGCAGATATAATTATGGATGATGAAGATGATGAAGATTTGCAGCAGGTCTACATGGCTATATTTGGTTCTGGTAACATAGTTAATGATGATGAAGTTAAAAGCTTACAGCAAGCGGTAGAATTTGATGACGAGATAGATGATACGGACAATGTTTCATACCCAACTGCACTGTTTGATGGAATTAGTGAGGCAAGTAACTTGAGAAATAATAATCTTAAAGATAAAGATATTGTTCCATCATCTCCAACCACCCGAGAGACTCACCAAGCACGATTACATTTGGCATCTAGGGACGCAACTGCCAATAATTCAATATCATTTCGAGATTATGTTACCTCTAGAGGTGGCCAAGTTGACAATAACGGACCAAGCAGGTCTAGTACAGCTGCCACTGTACAAAGCACCTCCACTATTGACACAGCAGACAAAGAGGATGATGTTAGCAGTAGAGTCGCCACACCTTATATCATTCAATCTTCATTTTCACCATTACGATCTAAATTATTATCCGCTGAGCGTCCGAATACTGGAGTATTGCCTTTGTCCCGAGGAGTATCACAACCTAGTTTAAGTAAAGATTCCGTGAATTCAAATGATGTTTGGTATAATATTTATGATGAAAATGATATTGATATCGAGCTCGAATTGAGAAGTATGTTAAATACAAGTTCAAGCAGGTCATTGAAGTCCCGAAATAGTTCGAGTCCAACGAGAGGCTTTACTACCAAGAAACCCCCTAAAGTTTTATTACCAGCTATGACAAATGCTTCCGTAAAATTTGATTCATCCGCAGTTAATTTTAATGCTATAGCGATACCTAGTGGAGGACTGAAAAAGCGTAAGAACAAAGGAGTTTCTAATCGTAATACATTGAGGCCATTATTCACATACGACGTCGATAGCCGTCATTCAGTCGATGATTTACAGCGCAATTTCAATATTAAAGGTTTGAAAAATAAGAATAAACCTAAATTATCAAAGAATTTGTTATCGTATTCGACATCGGAGTTACCAACAGATAGTTCATTAGGTGTGGGCGGCGCTGTGTCGAATGGAGCAGATTATGAATTCAAACAGAAAATAGCACCACCGAAAGTGAGCATTATCAAAAGCACCGCAAAGTTATAACAAATAAATAATGTTCTCTTGTATTTACTATATAATGGACAATACAAAAATTCTCTCCTTCTTCTCGCATGGAAGTCCACACCCTCAATGATTTTTACATGACCAACTTGACAGACCAAGTCTTCAAGACTCTCTGAGTAGGAAGTTCAAGAGGTCTTTCAGAGGTCATATGCGAGAGGTGGGATTGATACTATTGTTATTACTGCAACAGTTTGTGATGTACCGTTGTTTGTTGTCGAGGCGGCTTTTA
>JACCDO012107091.1_pt1 | contig 11314 bp, 13 predicted proteins | sample 7446101 | NCBI WGS metagenome assembly JACCDO01 (sample SAMN15323440, study PRJNA562643) | freshwater metagenome | isolation source: river surface water | place: USA:Blue River Watershed | collected 2017-08-16
AACAGGGCATGCACTATTACCCAAAAATACTGTGCGCCATTCCTTTTACCCCTGTGCAAGGGCCGCGCCTACTGTACTCTCCGCAACATGATGGCGATAACATTAAGAAGATCCTAATCAATAGCTTGAAATCCTTAATTTCAGATAACAATCTTTCATCTGCACATATTTTGTTTCCTACAGAGACTGAAATAGAGACGCTCAGAATGGAAGGATTTCTATTGCGGGACTCAGTTCAATTTCATTGGCAAAACCATAACTTTCAGAACTTTGAACATTTTTTGTCCGCGCTCACCATGAAGCGTCGCAAAAATATTCGTAGAGAGCGAGAGCAAGTTTCTCGTGAAGGCATTACCTTTCGCCACGTATCAGGCGTAAATTCAAACGTAGAGGATTGGGAGTTCTTTTTTTCCTGCTATCAGAGAACGTATATAGAACATCATTCAAGCCCCTATTTAAATAAGGCATTCTTTGCTTTATGGGTAGAACGCATGCCAGAACACTTACACCTAATCATTGCACAGCGTCACACCACACCCATTGCCTCCTCATTGCTAGTAGTCGATCATTCCAACTCAAAAGCCTATGGCAGATATTGGGGTGCGCTTGAACGTGTAGCATGCTTGCACTTTGAAACAGCCTACTATCAGGCTATTGAATACTGCATTGCAGAGGGCATTCACACTTTTGAAGGGGGCGCTCAAGGCGAGCATAAGATGGCTCGAGGCTTTCTCCCTGAAACCATTCAATCTGCTCACTGGATAAATGACCCAAGATTTTCTAGGGCTATAGAACACTTTTTAGAACGAGAGCATCAAGGCATCGGCGCGTATGTAAATGAACTTGCTGAGCACAGTCCACTGAAATCGACTAAAGTATCCACATGACATCAGGAAGCAATCGCATTGATCCCGACTTACCATTTCAAGATGGATCAAATTCTCTTTCCACCGGAGACAACGAGTCCGATTCACCCTGTATTGGCGTTTGCACCACTCTTTATGATGAGATCTGCCAGGGTTGCGGTCGCACCCTCAATGAGGTGAGTAATTGGGTCTTTTTCTCAGATGAAGAAAAGGCAGCAGTCTGGAAGCGAATTCGCTCTGAAGGCACTGCTACACGTTTTCAGCGCCAAGCCAAAGAAATCAAATAATATTTGCTTAGCTGACTTAGCCAGCTAATTCTTGGCTCCGCAAATATTCTTCATAAGTACCGGAATAATCAGCAACCGTTCCATCCATCTTCACCTCCAAGATGCGATTGGCCAATGCAGACACAAATTCACGATCATGGGAAACAAAGATCAGAGTGCCTTCAAATTTCTCAAGCGCAATTTGCAAGCTCTCGATCGACTCCATATCCATGTGATTGGTGGGCTCGTCCATCGCCAAAACATTGTGCTTTTGGAGCATCAACTTACCCCAAATCATGCGACCTTTTTCGCCACCCGATAGCACTTTTACCGACTTACCAATCTCATCACCCGAAAATAGTAAACGACCTAAGGTGCCACGCACCACTTGATCATCATCACCAGTGTTGCGCCAAGTGCTCATCCACTCCATCAGTGTTTCATCTTTAGCAAATAACTCGGTATTGTCTTGCGGCATCACCCCTACATTAGCGTTTTCGGCCCATTTGACATCACCGCTATCGGCGGGAATACCATCAAAACGCTTGCTCAAAATTGTTTTTAGAAGGGTTGTTTTACCTGCCCCGTTTTGACCAATAATCGCAATCTTCTCGCCCGCACGAATTCCCAACTTCAAGTTTTTAAAGATGGTGCGGTCATAGGCTTTGGTAAGTGCATTACATTCCACCGCCATGTTGTGCAATTTTTTCTCGTAATCAAATCGAATAAAGGGGTTTTGACGAGAAGAAGGCTTAATCTCCGCTATCTCAATTTTTTCTAATTGGCGCTGACGAGATGTTGCTTGACGCGCTTTAGATGCATTTGCTGAGAAGCGACTAACGAATGCCTGCAATTCAGCAATTTTTTCCTTAGCTTTAGCATTGGAAGCTAACTGCTGTGCTCTTGCTTGGGTCGAAGCCAACATATACGAATCATAGTTGCCTGGATAGACCTTTAAAGTTCCATAGTCCATGTCTGCCATATGGGTGCAGACTTCATTGAGAAAGTGACGATCGTGGGAAATGATCACAATAGTGCTATTGAATTGATTGAGCACTTCTTCAAGCCAATGAATCGAGTGAATATCCAAGTTGTTGGTTGGCTCGTCGAGCAAAAGTACATCAGGATCTGAAAATAAAGCCTGAGCAAGCAATACGCGCAACTTCCAACCTGGAGCAACGTTACTCATGGGGCCGTTGTGCTGTTCAATTGGAATACCAATTCCCAATAGCAACTCACCAGCTTTTGCTTCTGCGGTATAGCCGCCGTATTCGGCATACTTACCCTCGAGCTCTGCTGCTTTCATGTAGTCTTCGTCAGTAGCATCAGGGTTTGCGTAGATGGCATCGCGCTCTTGCGCAGCCTTCCACATCTCTTCATGACCCATCATCACGACATCTAGTACACGAACATCTTCATAAGCAAATTGATCCTGACGCAATTTACCAAGACGAATACCTGGATCTAAACTCACGTTTCCACTAGAGGGCTCTAATTCCCCGCCGAGGATTTTCATGAAGGTGGATTTACCGCAACCGTTTGCTCCGATTAAGCCATAGCGATTACCACCGCCAAACTTTACGGAAATATTTTCAAACAGGGGTTTTGCCCCAAATTGCATGGTGATATTAGATGCGGACAGCACGAGCGTTTCTAGCTTTCTGAAATAAATTCGACAGATTCCCCCAGAATTGGGGGCTAAGCCTGCTATTTTAACGGTTTCGTGTTGGGAAATGCCTAAATTGGAAGCGCTTTAGACTTTGACCCGAAATGGCGTGAAATTGGTGTGAATATCGTAGTAATCTTCGTTCTCTTTGCGCTTTAGGTAGTTCACGATCCAATACGTCAAGGGCGTTGCCAACACCTCCCAGGAGGTTTTCAGTGCATATTGCGCTAAAGCTACTTGAAAAATTTCATGGGTAGGCCAAATTCCATAAAAAGCCAACATATAAAAGAGTGAGGAATCTACCAGCTCACCTACTGCGGTTGACCCAATAGTGCGCATCCATAAATAGCGACCATGTGTCCATATTTTCATCTTGGCTAAGGTAAAACTATTAGCAAAACTACCGCACCAAAAAGAAAACATAGAAGCTAATGCAATCCGCCAAGAGTTCCCAAAAACCGTTTCTAGTCCATGTTGATAATTAGCCATGTAAGCACCTGGTGCTACTGGCAGAGCAATCACAATTTGCGCCATGATGGCTGCAAAGGCTAAGGCAGCAAATCCTGCCCATACCGCCCTGCGATCATATGCATATCCGTACACTTCGGTCAGGATGTCGCCGAAAAAGTAAGCAATCGGAAAAAACAGAATGCCGCCACCAAACACGAGCTCTCCAAAGTAAGGCAACGTGATGACGGCAGCTTTGCCCGCACCAATAAAGTTAGAGCAAAGCAATACCACCACAAAGGCTGCCAAAATCAGGTCGTAATAACGATGGTGACGTCGCAGGTGATTCATATGCCCAGAAAAATGGATAATAGACAAAAGCATATCTGCTTTCCTGAATTAACGTCAAAGGAAGGCAAAATTGATCTATAGGATGATGAATATGAGCAAAGCCAGTTTTAATTGGGAAGACCCCCTCCTGTTAGACACTCAATTAACAGAAGAGGAGCGCATGGTACGTGATGCGGCCGCTGAGTATGCGCAAGGCAAATTGATGCCACGCATCCTAGATGCTTACAGAAATGAAACGACTGATCCAGCCATCTTTCGCGAAATGGGTGAACTTGGCCTGTTAGGTATTACCATTCCCGAGCAATACGGTGGCGCTAATCTGAACTACGTCTCTTATGGGTTAATTGCCCGTGAAATTGAACGTGTGGACTCCGGTTATCGCTCCATGATGAGCGTGCAATCTTCTTTAGTCATGGTTCCTATTAATGAATTTGGCAGTGAAGCGCAGAAGCAAAAATATCTCCCCAAACTCGCTACCGGCCAGTGGATCGGCTGCTTTGGGTTAACAGAGCCAAATTATGGCTCTGATGCTGGAGGCATGATTACGCGCGCCAAGAAAGTTCCCGGTGGATTTTCGCTAACGGGATCAAAAATGTGGATCTCTAACGCACCGATTGCCGATGTCTTTGTGGTTTGGGCAAAAAATGATGAGGGCATCATTCGCGGATATATTCTTGAAAAAGGGATGAAGGGTCTAAGCGCACCCAAGATTAGTGGCAAGATGGGTCTTCGCGCATCCATTACAGGTGAAATTGTCATGGATGAGGTATTTGTTCCAGATGAAAATGAATTCCCTGAAATCACCGGCCTTAAAGGTCCTTTCACCTGCCTTAACTCTGCTCGCTATGGTATTTCTTGGGGTACTTTAGGTGCTGCCGAATGGTGCTGGCACGCTGCGCGCCAATACACACTTGATCGCAAACAATTTGGCAAACCCTTAGCAGCAAATCAGCTCATACAAAAGAAATTGGCTGATATGCAAACTGAAATTGCCCTCGCATTGCAGGGCTGTTTGCGTTTAGGCCGCATGAAAGATGAAGGTATTGCCGCTCCTGAAATTACCTCCATCATGAAACGTAACTCGTGCGGCAAGTCACTTGAAATTGCACGCATGGCGCGTGACATGCACGGTGGCAACGGCATTTCTGATGAGTACGGTGTTGTGCGTCATATGATGAATCTCGAAGTAGTAAATACCTACGAGGGAACACATGACATTCATGCCCTCATTTTAGGGCGAGCTCAGACCGGAATTCAGGCGTTTAGTTAAACGTGCATTTTTTCTACGATCGCCTTTGCAACATCAGAAAAAGCTGCATCACTGTCGTTTTCTAGCTGAACAAAGTGTTCCTGCTTGTACTGGGGGAAATTTCGTACGATTGAGGACTGGTATGAGGGGTCGTAATGCTTGATGAGCAACTCTTCTACCAATTGAGGGAACTGCCCATCATCAATCGCCTGACCCCATTGAGCAATTTGCACTTTGCCATAATGCGCTGTTAACAACGCTAGTTTTTTCTTGAGGTTATCGGTATCTTTTAAAAAATGATCGTACTCGCGCAATAGCCAAGCCACACGCGTTTGAGCACTCGATCTCAGCTCTATACATGCACCATTGCGAATCCTTTCCATGAGAGCATCAGGCACATGAACGCCGCCCACTTTCTTACTTTCAGATTCAACTAGAACCGGCTTGGCCGGATCAAGACATCGAAGCGCATTCCAGAGAGCCGTTTCAAAGCCTTTTTGAGTTGGTTGCTCAATATTGGGTTCATTTCCCAACACAGAACCCCTATGAATGGCTAATGCCTCCAAATCAAGTACTTGCGCACCTAAACCCTGAGCCTCACGAAGAACGCGCGTCTTTCCACTGCCCGTCATTCCACAAACCACTAGAAATGAAAATTGGGATGCTGCAGTAGTTAAGTCATCGATCACTGTACGTCGAAAGCCTTGATAACCACCCTCTAATTGCATCGCTTTCCAGCCAATGCGGTTCAAGATATGGGTAAAAGCACCGCTGCGTTCTCCACCACGCCAGCAATAAATTAATGGACGCCATTCGCGCGGCATCTCAAGTAGATGCTGCTCAAGATGATCAGCGATATTGCGTGAGACTAATGCTGCGCCTAATTTTTTAGCGGCAAATGGAGAAACTTGTTTGTACAGGGTACCAATCTGTGCGCGTTCCTCATTATTGAGGACAGGAAAATTAACGGCGCCAGGTATATGGTCTAAGGCAAATTCTGCGGGTGATCTAACATCAATCACCAAATCAAATCGATCTAATTCAGAAGTAAATTGATCAAGCCTGAGAATATGGGGATTGCTAGGTTGCATCACGCAGCGTTAGCGAATTTTTTGCAAAATATCTTCGGGCCATGGTGCCGAAGTGCTAGTAGCAAGATCTGCCCACACCATGGTGGCACCGCCTATCGCAACCTCTTCGTCTGGCGCAGTGGTGAGTGCCATGCTAGTAAACACATCCATGCTGGTGCGGCCAATAGAACCAATGGAGGTTTTTAAAATGAGATTACCTGGGTACGACACTTGTTTATAAAAATTACAAAAGCCATTGATCATCACCATGGTTTCTTGACCAAGCGCTACTTGGTAGCCTAATGAAGTAATCCATTCCACACGTGCTTGTTCCATGAAACGAAAATACACCGTGTTATTGAGGTGACCGTATGCATCCATATCACCCCAACGAATAGGCGCAATCATTTCATGAACAAGTCTGCGTTCCTTAGGGATATCGATACGCATAACGTGTAGTAATGGTGTATTTTAAAAATTACTTCACTTGCAGTGCAAGTTGATAAAGATTGGTTGAGCGAGCACCAGAACGACAAAATGCCAAGATGGGGCCAGGCATCGTTTTTAATAAGCGCGCCATTTCAACAACTTGCTCAGGCGTAAATGCACCTGGAACAACAGGCAAATAAGCATAATTTAAGCCTAGCTTTTCTGCTTCCACTTGAATATCAGAATTCTTTGGTTGATCAGGACCACCCTCACCATCAGGACGGTTATTGATGACACTTTTATATCCTTGCTGAGCAATCTCTTTAAGTTGTGCGGGACCAATCTGGCCTAGCGTTCCAAATTGGTCATTGTGACAAGTGATAGGAAGACTCATTTGACTCTCTTTTTGAAATAGATTTTTAATAAAACGCATGTCATTCTAAATTATGTTGATACATGATTACTTATGTGCACTAAAGAAGCGATTACATATCACGATGCCAAATAGCATTGCCAATATGAATGCTAACGCCTTTATATGCCCTGACCCAAGAGCAACAATCGCCGGACCAGGACAGATGCCTGCAATTCCCCATCCAATGCCAAATATGAAACTACCAACAACCAATGGCTTATTAATATCCTTACCTTTAGGAATCTGCATGGCATTACCAAAAAATGCTTTACTTTTATTGTTTGCAATGTAGAAACCAGCCAACCCAACCAATATTGCTCCTAGCATTACAAAAATTAAGGATGGATCCCACGGACCAGCAAGATCAAGAAATCCTAAAACCTTTTGAGGATTGCTCATTCCTGAAATAATCAGGCCAAAACCAAATAACAATCCAATGAGATACTGACTGAGCAAACCAAAGTGTTTTTTCATGCTAACCCCCTATTACATGGCGGATAACAAATACAGTTAAAAATCCAGCACTCATAAATGCTAGAGTCGCAACCAATGAGCGCGGCGACAAACGAGAGAGTCCACAAATTCCGTGCCCACTTGTACAGCCAGAACTATATTGGGCGCCAAAACCAACTAAAACCCCCGCCAAGAGGATAGCCAACCAATTGGTATCAATCTCCACAATAGGTCGTAAACCCAAAATCAGAGCCGCCCATATTGGGGCACTTACTAGGCCCAATATTAAGGCGATGCGCCAATCACGATCACCTTCTTTTGGTGGCAATAGGCCGGCAACGATTCCACTAATCCCCAAAATACGTCCGTGCAATAGCACGTATAGCGCTGTTGCAATGCCCAATAGAATTCCCCCCAGCAGGGATGGAATAGGTGTAAAAGAGAGCCAATCAATTTGCATGAGAACAATCAGGGAGTATGGATGAATTCTTAGCTACAAGGATTTGGGGCTAGACGAATTTTTAAATAATGCAACGCCAAATAAGCACCAAATATGAAACCTGGCAATGCAAGCAAAGAGCTAATTGCTAAAGTAGAAATGCCGCTCAAGCCCTGCCCAACGGTACACCCTAAGGCAGTAACGCCACCAAAACCCATTAGCACAGCACCAACAAGGTGATTCGCAGTATCTTCTGTATTTCTAAAAGACTCCCAACGGAATGACTTTGTGAATACCGAAATGCACGCTGACCCCAAAATCATGCCAGCAACTGCAACAATTCCCACTGTAAGTATTTTTGAAGTATCGCTATACATCATGAGCCAATCGAGCGAATAAGCATATGGCGCCACAAAAGAAAAGCTCTCCATGCGACCCGAATTGGTTACCAAGAATACTTCTTCAAGGGTATTAGGATCTTCTGCAACATGACCAAGATTGCCTGATACCCACCAAACAGCACAAATTGCCAATCCAACTGCTACACCTGCAAAGATATTATTGACTGTCCAAAAGCTTCTATTACTGAGCGCATAAGTAATAAAAGCAAATCCTAAGATTAGCCCAAGTGCAAGATGGAGATTTGTACGTGCCACACCCAATGGTCCGCTGAGCAGGCTTGGCAAATCTTGCGGCGAATTAAATGTAATAAATATCGCATCCAGAGTATTGGTACGAACTACGCCCAAAAACCCACGCATAGTCATGTAGGCAGTCAGCCCCAGCACCATGAAGACAACAATGGACTTTAAATTGCCGCCACCGATTCGGATCAGCGTTTTACTGCCGCATCCAGAAGCCAAAACCATCCCAAAACCAAACAGAATGCTACCAACAATGGTTGATAGCCATAGGAACTTATTACCAGTATAAAAACTTTTTAGTGGATCAATTAGTCCGAAGTAGGACATCAATGCAAAACCAATGATCGCCACTCCAATTGCAAGAAACCACTGCCGCAGACGATCCCAACTGGACATGATGAAGGCATCTGAAATTGCGCCCATGCTGCAAAATCCAGTCTTTTGCATTACGGCACCCAGAAACAAGGCAATCAGAAAGGTTGCCCATAAAACAGACCTGCCAAGAGAATGAATATCTACAACTTCCATATTTACAAAGGAAAAACGAATTAGGGTTTGAATTTATAAAACTGCTGATTTAGGAAGGCAGCCACATCTACCTCATCCTCAGGAAAAAGATCTAAACGTAACTCTGAATTACAGAGGCTAACCATTCTTTTTAAGTCAGCCATAGATTTCACTTTGCTATCGTTACGTGTATAAATCATGTCTCCATTACCAAATCCTGTTTTTTTTGCATGGCATGCATAGCATTTTTGCTGATCAATATTTTTACCATTAGCTAAATCTGGAGCAGCAAAAGACTGACTAGACACAAGCAAGCTAAGGGTTACAACCAGTAAAGGACGTAAAAAAATCATTTTCATTAAAAATCAAGGATTTAGCATTAATCCTCTATTTTAAGGCCCAATGGCCAAAATTGCCTTACTCAGCCTGTATAGACAGGTAAACGTTATAGGCATTCATGCGGTTGGCAGCCCTAAATAGGGGCATTCCTTCATATTCTGACCAGTCAGCCTGTGCGTAGGCATCATCAAACGGATCAAGATTGAGCGCTGCGCTTGACATAGTTTCACGCAGATACTTCAAATAATCACGAGTAAACGCAATATCCTCAGCTGGCTTAACTGAATAACTGCCATGACCCGGCAGCACGATATTAGGGTTCATTTTTTCAATCTCGTCCAAAGCAACCAACCACCCCCTACTATCGGCGTTTCCAACAAATGGTATGCGCCCCCTAAATACAAGATCACCTGCAAAAAGCACCCTCTCTGAAGGAACATAAACCATGAGATCTTCGGGCGCATGAGCAGGACCGACTCTGGTGATGAAGAAGTCAGTGCCACCAACAGTCAATTTTTGCTGCTGATCAATCCACACATCCGCCGCAATTAATCTGGTACTGGCGTTGACCCACGGTGCAAAATCGACTCTTGAGGCAATCAGACGCTGTTTTGCGGTTTCTGATGAAAGGTAATTCCTACCTTCGCTTTGAGCATAAATTTTTGCCCCAATTTTCTTGAATTCTTGCAAACCGTATACATGGTCAGCATGGTAATGACTGACAATCACTGCGACCACTTTTTGAGCAGTTACTTTTTTGATCTCTGCTATGAGCTTTTGCGCCAAAATTGGAGAACCCAGGGCGTCTATTACCACTACACCGCCCGGTGTGACCACAAAACCCGCATTGGAAATAAAATTTTGATTTGCGCTACTCCCCATTTCAGGTCGGCCCTGGACAAAATAGGTATGAGGCGCAACCTGGATAGGATTTAAAGTTAGAGTGTCGACCGGTTTCGCAGGTTGCGCATGTGTATTACCGTAAACAGCAAGTAGTAATACAAAAATAATGGAGATAAAGCGATTCACTCTAAATTCGAAGCTAATAGCTTAACGCTCTCAAGGTTTAATGTAAGCAAAGCCGTCTTTATATTGAAGGTCTGCTACACGCACAACACCTGAAGGCGTGAAATCCGCATCCATAATGAATTGATCTTTTTTAAGATTGCGATTTTTAAGAGTAATTTCACAAACTTCAAATTTGACTCCGCGGGATTTTAAGGCGCCTACTAGTGGCGCGTATTCAACACCATTTTTTTTGTCCTTACCACCATCCATAAGCAAGTCAACGCCATTAGCATGGGTCACCACAATAATGGTGGTTTGAGGCGACACATCCAAGTGATTGCGAATATTGCGGAGACCTTTCAAACCCTGAGTTTCAGCATCATCAATGTGATAAACGACTTTAGTTGATCCCGAAGACTGAGCATTAGAAGTAGATGCAATGCCAATTGCAAATGTTGCAGCAAATATTAAAGCCAGTAATTTTTTCATTACACCATCTCCTTATCGGTTAAATTGGCGCCATTCCTGGATTATTTGAAACACCCTTAATGACAGGCTCATTTAGCTTCACCGCTTTTACCACCTTTACATCTCTAAGGTGACGCTCAATGACATCCCAAATTGGTTCAGTAGCAGCATTTTTTGCCTCCTCGCTTACTGGAGCCCAACCAGCCACCTTATAGGTCTTACCAGCCTCTATTGGCTTGCCATTCAAACGCATTTCTGAGATGCGGTTGCCCGCACTCTGCGCTGGATCAATTGTGTATTGCATACCACCAACGCGAACCATATCACCGCCCTGTTGATAGTACGGATCAGGATTAAATAAATTATCCGCAACGTCTTCAAGAATGGTCTTAATGGTTTCTCCCGTCATATTGGTGACGGTAGTGTATGGATAAGTAATTGCGGTTTGATCCAATAGATTCTCACGGGTAATTGCCTGTCCAGGTAGCAGACTGGTACCCCAACGGAAGCCTGGGGAGAAAGCAATCTCCGCATTTTTTTGCGCCATGAGCCCATCTAGGATCAATTGATCAAAGCTTCCGTTGAAATTACCACGACGATAAAGAAGTCCCTCAGTGGTGGCAAGCTTTTCATTTAACTTCGCTTCGTAAGGTGCCCTCACCTTAGTAATAAGTTTTGACATTACTGGATCTGCTGG
>JACCDO012352571.1_pt1 | contig 11313 bp, 12 predicted proteins | sample 7446101 | NCBI WGS metagenome assembly JACCDO01 (sample SAMN15323440, study PRJNA562643) | freshwater metagenome | isolation source: river surface water | place: USA:Blue River Watershed | collected 2017-08-16
GCTATCCTTTGATGAACGGGTACATCCGAAACCCGATTCTAACACAAACGTCCAATTTCACAATTGTTCCTGAAATTCCTACTTATGTAACACGTGTCACGATTTGCTGGTATAATATCGGGACGGCCAACAGCGTTCCAACCGGTCAGTTGTTATTTCAATTTCGCAATAGAAATAGCACGTATAAGTCAAATAACTATCGGCATGTAAATCAGGGTGTGGCCGGAACAGTCACTCCCGTTATTAGTGCTACTAACACGGTTAGCACTTACTGGCACACGGGGGGAGTGCCGATTGGTATTTCCGCTGCCGCGGCAACCGGAAATACCGTGTATCGCTATACCGGCAAGATGGTGCTCGACAAGGTATGGAATCCAAGTACCTATTCCGTTTCCAACTGGATTGTGACGTTGAATGGGAATCGCATTGTGTCGAATGTAGCAAGTAACATATCCTCTTATTTTGGTTCGAGCATTCTAGGCGCGAGCTCTAGTTCCATTGGAAGTATTGATATCGATGCAGTCAGAATCATCAACTCCGATGCCAACGGAAACGTTTTATCAACAGACGGTATGGACGCATCCGGGATATTTACCTATTCTATGGAATAATTGATTTATGACGATTTGGATACGATGATCCATTTGTTTGCTTCAATCTTTTGCATGACAATGGAATTGTATTGGCCCATAGAAGTGTAGTTGGTCGGTGCTGCCAACACATTGGACAAATAAGTAGGTCCTACCGTAGCGAATATATGCGGAGATGACGACAAAAACCCTCCAATTGTAAAAAAATCTCCTCCTACTGCAATCAAGCCGTCGGGTGCATTAACTGCAATACTATTAACAGGATTATCACAATTTGGATTAAAAAAACTGTCAACAGACCCATCCGTATTCAAGCGAGCAATACGATTGCGCGTCACACCGCCCACAGCAGTAAAAGTTCCTCCTATCAAAATCTTGCCGTCGGAAGGCTGGACTGCAATGGAATTAATAGTAGCATTACAATTTGGATTAAAAGTGCTGTCAACAGATCCATCCGTATTCAAGCGAGCAATGTGATTGTATGTCACACCTCCTACAGTAGTAAAACTTCCCCCTATCAAAATCTTGTTGTCGGAAGGCTGGATCACAATGGAAATAACGTAAATATTGCAATTGGGATTGAAACTGCTATCAACAGACCCATCCGTATTCAAGCGAGCAATGTAGTTGCGCGTCACACCACCCACAGTAGTAAAAGTTCCTCCTATCAGAATCTTTCCGTCGGAAGGCTGGACTACAATGGAACGAACGCTCTCATTACAATTTGGATTGAAACTGCTATCAACAGACCCATCCGTATTCAAGCGAGCAATGTAGTTGCGCGTCACACCACCCACTAAAATAAAAGTTCCTCCTATCAAAATCTTTCCGTCGGAAGGCTGGACTGCAATGGAATAAACAGCAGCATTACAATTTGGATTAATAAAAGTGCTGTCGACAGACCCATCCGTATTCAAGCGAGCAATGCGATTGTACGTCACACCGCCTATAGCAGTAAAAAGTCCTCCTATCAAAATCTTTCCGTCGGAAGGCTGGATCACAATGGAATTAATAGTAGCATTACAATTTGGATTAAAAGTGCTGTCAACAGACCCATCCGTATTCAAGCGAGCAATACGATTGCGCGTCACACCGCCTATAGCAGTAAACGCTCCTCCTATCAAAATCTTGTTATCGGAAGGCTGGAATGCAACGCATTTAACAGTAGCGTTGCAATTGGGGGTTAATCGTAAGTTAGGTGGATTTGGCGTGTTTATCTGGGTGTTGGCAACATTTGGAGTATAAAGGCCAATCTGGGTATTGATTGGTATTGAAGAGGTATCACCAAATATGACGCCACCAGTTCCTGTATTTGTTGTGAGCACCAGCAACTTTCCTGCATCGGCACTGGTGATCGTATAAGGTGAGTTATAAGTCCCGGTAATGTTTGTGGCTATCAATCCAGAAGCCGGTGTTGCTTGTGAAACACCATAGGAAACCTGTTGGGTGCTGGTGTCGTAATAAAGCACATTTGGTTTTGTACTACTGGCAATCCCAGTCAAAGCAAGATTGCTTGTTGTCGTAGTACCAGTACAAGTCATTGACGGGACAGTCAGAGCCCCAAGATTTGCAGATCCGGTTGTTTGATCAATATCTCCGTCACATACAAAACTGCTCGCCTCTAAATCGCCTGTAGTGACCAAATTCGTAAAAGGATTTGCCTCTAGCACGAGATGCGGGGTCGTCCCACTGGAAAAAACTTTTAAGATTCCCTCCACATTTAAAGCGTTGAGAGTCCCAACCGACTTGATGTTGGGCTGAGCCTGTGTTATCAGCGTTCCGCTGATATTACCCTGGCAAACGATCTCGCCCGCCTCCACCGTTGCGCCGTATACGTACACCCCTTCAATGTAGTCCGCCCATAAATTGTTGCACACCACATCCGTCAATGTCGTGTTTCCAACAACGCTGAAATCCGTTCCTATCCCCAACGACCCGGTGAAATGCCCTCCTCCCACCACGTCGAAGCTGACGGTCGGGTTGACCTTGTTTAACCCAACTCTTCCGTTCGTAGGATCCAGAGTTAGCGGGAGAACTGTGGGAGTGGGAATGCCAATGAAATTCTGGGCTTCAATCGTGTCGGCGTAGATGTAGGGACTCTCCACGTAATCCGGATACAGATTAGCACAATTGACGTCTGATAAATTGGAAACTCCCGACACGGTCAATGCGTTTAACGTCCCCACCTGTTTTAAACTGGAATACAAGACTTTTGGGCCGAGGGTGTTCTCCCAGAGCATGGGCCATCCGTTCCGATCAAAGATTTTTGGGATGTCATAATCTCTCCAGTCCATCTTGAATGTAAAGTAAGTAATGTCGCCGTATTCCGCGCTAATGCGAACACCGTCATATCCGTACATGCTCATATCCAGCGTCAATGCGTATCTCCATCCCTTTGAATCGTATTCGCCTCCTGTAATGGATGCATACGAATCCCACGGTCCCGAAGTTCCGGGGAAGGTCTGGTCTAAAAACACAAAAAACCCACCTTCGTCTCCAAGAACGTCAGGTCCGTCTATCATGAAATTTCCTGGCATACTAGTATCAGCACTCCGTACGATTGCATACTTGCGTTGAAGGTCGTCGAACTCGGCGGCAATCAGTTTGGCGTATTGCATGTTTTGAAGATTGCGCGGATCGTTATATCCAGCTTTTGGTTGTATAATCGCATTGGGGGAGATCTTCCCTTTTTGGTTTCTTTTCTTCTCCTTCTCCTTCTGGTGCTGGGAATGGGTCTTCCCAGTGATTTTAGGTTTGTTGATGACTTGAGAGTAGTCGTTCATGGTGAATATTAAACGTAATAGAAACTAAAATCCTTCGTATTTGATCTTGTATTCGACTCCTCCTCCCCCGTTTGTGTTGATCACCAAATACAACATTCGATCAGAAAGTCGGGTCTCGACATACAACTCAGCAAAGGTGCTTACCTTGGTATTTTCGGATACTTTGAATATGTAGGGATACGAACTACCCGAAGCCGTGAACACGTACTCAATCTGCCCTAATTGCGTTTGGTCCGAGTCGCATATCGCCCATATCGTCAGCTTTCCCACCGTTGGATGTAACATGCTCACCGCCGGAATCATCGTTCCTGTGATTTGTGTTTCCGATTGATTGCTTGGTAGGTAACCTTGATATACAAACGTGCGAATCGGACTGTAGTTGATCTTACCTGTAGTTAGTTCGTCGCACTTGATCTTGTAGGTCTGAAGATTGCAGTCGTGCCATCGGTAGGCTGGATCTTGCGGGAATACCATTCTTTGGTGAATATTAGAGGTAACAGAAATTAAACGTAAAGCGATGCGCTCGTGGACATGAGTCTTCCAGGGCCCATACCAGGCTGGATATCTGGCTGAGGAGGAGCTCCAAGATCGGCCAGGGTTACCGGTTTCTGTCTGGTCAGACTGAAACTCATTGTGCCGGATGTGCGAGGCAGAGGAGCATTGCCGTAATTGAAATGCGTGCCTGATGCAGTGTTGCTGTCGTTCATAAAAGCCGGGGTGAGCGCATGCGCCAGATTCAGATGGTCGTTCCCGCTGGTCGGATGTAACACTCCCTCTTCGAATACGTTGAACGTGCCGTTCTCTTCCATGTTTTGACGCGAAATTGGGGTAGGGACGTGCTCGGCGTGCCACACCTCCGATGGACGGATACGCCCGCTCAACTCCAGTCCTTCTTCAATGCTAGCAATCGCGCGTGTAACACCCGGGTCGTCTCTTGCCATCCCCTCCGAAGCCATTGTGGGCATTCCTCCCTGATGAACGCGTTGTTGACCCTGTTCATGGTAGGTAAGAGACATCGCACCTCCGCCCATGTGCTCCTGAGCAATCAGCTCCTCGTCGTCAAAATCGATTCTCTGAACGACGGTTCGATCAGACTCCCCTGTAAACGCAGGATCTTCGTATCTAGGCCTTGGAAAATTTGGAGTGTGAGCCTGCACTCGAAACCGAGAGCTGGAAGGATCGACGTTTGGCCTCATAAAAGCTGTAGACGAAGCTCTCACCTGCGTATTAAATCCTCCAGGGGCTACACCCGTGCTCTGATATCCACTCACTCCGTGGGTTGGCTCGATTCCCGCAATCGAAAAAGTAGCATTTCCCGAGTAAATGGCATTGCGGATGGGACCTGTCTTGAACTGTTTTGGGTTGATGACTTTAACGGACGCCTTCTTTCTTCCTCGCGTCGCCTTTTTAGCGGCTGCGGAAACAAGCTTTTTAACTCCGCGTGGCATGTTCTTGTTTGATTGTCTATGGTGAATATTACAGCAAACAGAAACTAATTTATTTCGTATGCCTTCCAATGAACAACCGGTATGCTGGAATTGCTGTCACTCTTTCAATACTGCTCCTTGTTTCCTGCCTTGGAGTGCAAAGAGCGATGTTGATCTCTACCATGGCTATGGCGTCTTTTGCTCTTGGAATTGTGTTAAATGCTATGCATTTTATTCCTCCAATAATTCTCTTCGAATACGACCGTATTCAGCAATTGGAGCATTGGCATTCATGACTTCCCATCGACCTACTCATTGTCCTGTCTATCCTAATTCTCACGCACACAATTGTAGCTGCATTCAATCTTTCCAAGGAGTCCGACTTCCTCCCAAGCGAGAGAATTTAACAAAATTTGGTGGGAATATGACAATCGAGGAATACCGCAGTGGGTTTTTGGTTATCCCAAAGTTAGATTTCTGGATTGGAAAGAAAAAGCTGTCAATGTCGTATGACTACAAGATCATGCGAAAGATTCACTTTGTAGATTCCATTCCATCTTCGACATCCAAACCATCCAATGTAATCACTATCGAACCCCCCATCTCCTTTGTCACCAAACCTTTCCGTCCTATGTCCACCTTCTAATACTCCATATCGCCAGCGTAGTCCAGGATGAGATCCTTGTTGTCGATCTTGTTCGCTGACAGATCATTCAGCCACACGCGCGCCTTGTGGACAGTCAGGTTCATCCCGAACTTGTTGCCGTTGCGGTAGTACGACACCTTGAAGATGGGAATCGCATACGATCCAGCGGTGATGTCAGAAGGCTGGATGGGGATATGCTGGCAGTCCTCGATCATGAAGAGCACCGCGTCAACCACATCAGGCGACTCGGGATTTGTGGGGTCCTGGCGATGAGAAGACAGTCTGGTACGGATCTCAGGGGCGTAGAGCTCGGGATTGGAAGACTCCTTGATGACATCCTCGTCGAAGGTGAACAGGTTGGAGTTCTTGACTCCGGGCTTGAAGCGATCAGGGCTGGCATAGATCTGCTCCTTGATGCGACGATTCACTCCAGTTAACCAATTGGAGAACTCACCACATTCGGGAGAGTCGTTGACCGAGAACGTGACGCGGTTCCAGCGGCATTGGCCATACGCAATACGCAGACGAGGACCAGTAAAATAAAAGGGTTTAGGAACACCATGAGGAGGGCCGTCGTTGGGCATATAAACCTTGATATTGCCTCGGACATAGCCGTAGTCAGTTCCAGGCTTCTCGTAAGGAGGGTATACAACCATGTTCTTAAGGCGGTCGTTGTCATAAGAGGAGAAGTAGTCGGCGACGGCGAGAGATTGCTGCATGATGATTGAATTGGTTTGTATCTGAAGAAGGAAGAAATATTCATCGCAATCGCAATGTGAGTCTACCGCAATGATCGCCCTCGAGGCTTTCTGATTCCTTCACCACCTCCTTCTTGTTCACACACCCATCCACCATCCCCAATAAATTTGAATTACCCGGTGGAATCTTCTAGATCAAATTTCGTACGCCTGTTCGAATGTCATTGTCTGTTGTTTTTCCCGCCATGGATATTGAACTGGATTATTAAACGTCTTTTTTGAATATTCGCGCTGTGTTTTGTAATAGTCGTATTTGTTCTTATCGGTTTCGTATTTCGCGCGCGTTCGATTGACTTGTTCATCGTAGTACTCTTCAAGCGCGGGAGATTCGTTCATCATCGCATCGAGTGACGCATCAGCATGGGCCTGTCTAGAAACATCTAAAGTTTGGCGGGCGGAATTTAATACAAATCCGAGCCGTTGCCAATTTTGTTTGGCCTTCTCCCTCTCTTTGACAACGGGCATGACTTTCCCGCTTCTTTGCGATTCGAAAAACTGCTTTGCCGCGCTCTTCCGTTTGGGGGGCATTTGAAAGTTTGGTGAATATTAATTCAAGAAAGAAATTAAAATTGTTTGTTGCTTAACAGTTAAGCGATCTTCTGAAATTTGAAGTAGATGGGGGTATCGGGCTTCTCATCCAATTCAGCCCAGGTGGGATGAGTCATTTCGGGAAAAACACGCTTCATAGCCCTACGATACGTCTTCGCGGCTGCGATCTCACTGGTAAAATACCCAAGATTCTTTACCTTCCCTTCAATCCGAATCTGAGCATGCCATTTACGATTCACTTTGCGCCAACTAACACCAGGAAAACGACTGCTCACCTTCTTGCCAGCACGAGTCTTAACAGTCCTGTTTCTGATATTGTCGGATTTTGTTACAAGCCGGAGATTGGACTTGCGGGCATCAAGCTTGTTTCCATCAATATGGTCGATCTCGAATCCAGGGGCGATATCGTCCTCGAATACAATACGGTGAAGAAGCATCATCTTCTTGAAAATCTTGGAATGGGCTATGGGATACCCACCATTGGTCAAATGCCAGTTGCTTGAATGACGGGTCACTTCCTCTATATCACCAGCATCAACGATCGCAGTCTTGCCACCCTTGACCTGGATCTTAGCAATGTCGCCTTCGATTGTATAGAAGTTCATTTGTTGTTGTATCTGTTAAAAAGGAAGAAGAACGCAATGCAATCCACAATCAGAATCGCCACAGCAAGGCCACACGACTTCTTTCTCGTCGCTCTCTTCTCTCGCGCACACACCCACCCTACAATCCCTAGAAATCTCGAATTTCCCGATCGAATGTTCTAGAACAAAATTCGAATTCTTATTTCCCGCCTTTATTTGAATTCCCTTTTTTAGGAATTTGATCGTGATGGATTAGCTGGAGAGGCTGATCATTATACGGAGTATCTAAGCCTTTGACGTTATAGTGGTGGACGAAATCTTTAGAGAACGTCTTATTGATATCGTTCGAGCTAAGATCTACTGATAGGAATGAATGCTTCTCTTCCGTTGCATTCTCGAACAGTGCAAGGAACTCCTCCTTATCCAGTAGATGGGAGCATTCCGCGTAGAGATCATCCTTGGCCGTTTGGTCGTGTGTACTATACAATATAATCAAAGAACAGTTCTGACGGATCACGCGGCTGATACCACCGCGTAAGGATTGGACGAGCATGAACAAGTTCAAACCCACTCCTCCGGCAACGTGTCGATGCCTAAGACAGAGTGAGATGAATGGTTTCGAATCAAGAAATCGCATGTGAGACAAATCGTCCAGGATTAACACGGGTCGAGGCCATGGCTCTGGATCGTCTAACGGTTGACAGTCTCTCTGGTCCAATATCGTGATTTGACGAGCTGTCAATTCCTGATCGTTTACAAGGGCGTTATAAGCTTCGATGTACTCCTCGTCTTCATCGAACTTCTTCTTCTTTTCTGTGATGATGTCGAGAATGTGATCGACTTGTTCTTGGGCTTGTTTGGCGTTATGAACGACATGGACGTTGTCCTCTGGAATGCCAAGATAGTCCCAGAGATGCTGCTGTGATTCAGCCGTAGGGCTGAGAATGAACGCAAGATCTCTCTGAAATACTTCTGGGTTATAGTTGAAATAAAAGTGAAGCATTCGGATTGCAGTTGTTGTCTTTCCCTGACCTCGCTTCCCACAAAGCATAGCAAGCAGAGGGGCTTTAGGAATACCATCAGGTAGTTTGATTTTATGTTTATCGTAAGGGTGATTAGGAACATCTCCCAAATTCATTGTCATTGCTTTTGATTTCATCTTGTCGTTGGTGAAAATTAGGGTTAACAGAAATTAAAATGATAAATTGGTCACAGTCACAAAGTTGCTGGCATTGAAGATATGGGAGCACATGCGAATAGTCGCATTCCGAACCTTCTTATCAAACAATATGGGATGTTTCAGCTTCACCACCATCCCAGCTGAGTACAAACTCTCGTTCCACATCGGGATCGCGTGCTTGTAGTTCAGCATTCCCATCGTATCCACAAACTTAGGACTGATCTTCTGATGCTTCGCGATATCAGTCGCCTGATACGAGCACGGAATCCCCAGTTTGTAGTCCTTGCTGATGATGGTATAGTAAGCGCCCGACAGGAAAAATTCCACCTTGTAGATCCCATTCGCCAGGCTCTTACACGACTCGGGAAGCATTTCCAAATCACACGAGAAATGGCCCATCAGCACACTCTTTCCGTAGTATCGCTCCAGATCTTCTCCGATCCTTTTCACATCACCACGGGCCAACAGGCTCACAAAGTTGAACACTTGGCTCTGGAGATGGACTTGGTAGATCGCAATGTTGACTCGGTCGTACTGTCCAGTCATAAAGTCAGAAAAAGAAAGCTTGGACCTGCGAAGGAACTCGCAATCCTGTGGTTGGCAATCGCGACCGGATTTGGTGCACCGGGTGCAAGGAAAGGCCTTGTCACACCTCGCATTACTTCCCGAACAGTTGGCACAGGCTCGAGATAGTTGAAAATTGGGCTTACGCTCCATACTCTCTGGTAATACAAGGCATCCAAAGCAACGTCCCAGTGGCAGTTCAAACGATCAAGTTCGTCATGGATTAGTTGAGCAGTTGGAGATCGACAATAGCTGAGTATCTTGTACTGGACGTCAATCGGCAAATGCAACGGCATGGAAATACCTGCAATCTCGGCAAGGCTGTTCTGGCCCATGTTGATCCCACACGGCTGAAGGCAGGCCATATCAATCTCATTATCAATGCATGCATCAAACCGGTCCGGAGCGCGGATGTAAAGGCAGCTGGGAATCGACAGATGGATACCACCTCCAAAGCAGTCGTACAGGCCAATCACCACCGCGTCGCTGAACTGGCAATTCATACCAGGCGATCCGATCTTCTCCAGGAAGGATTGCAGCTTCAGATTCACATTGTTATGCCCATCATCCGCGAGACAGATCTTGAAGTAGGGGCACCGATCAATCGTTCCCTCCAGTCGGTTCGCGACCACCATAGTAGTGATAGGACGCCCAGCCGCCATAGTCTTTACATACTCGTAATATTGATTGTCATCTCCAAACTCGAGAAGCATACAGTCAGGATTCGTGTTGTTGAAGAAGACTCCCGAAAACGAAAATAGTGAATCCATAACGGCGGACAGCTCGGAAGAGTTGATAAGATCAAGTAGTTCCTTGTTTTGCTGGATTAAAACATACAGATTCAATTAAATGTCAGTCTGGGTGTATTCCAGCTGTGTATCCCCACATTCAAATTCTTCGTCGTCCATCTCCTGAGTCTCCGCCGTATCCGTATAAGAACGCTCCTGAACCAACTCCTGAGTTTCAGTATCATTATCCCCAACCTGAAAATCCTCTTCAAAGTCGGTCACGGGAAATGTTAAAGTCGGATCAATCTGCGGTTCAAACCTATGAAAAACTACCCCATTGATCTGAAAACAGTCTACCGTACAGTTTGCAAATACTAAGGTCACATTCCGAGCATTTCGTACATTGATGATGATCTGGTCATCCTGGTTGGCATCAATAACGCGTACCTGAGAGTTCATCTGCATCACAACAACAACAGCAGGGCATCAAACCAGTTAGTCTTGATTACAATCCGCTTGGAGAATTCCATGGCTCCTCCCATTCGTCCACAACCGTTGAGCTATCGCTTTCCGACTCGTATCCAAAATAGGTGCTATTGTATTGGTGGTAACTAAAAGGAGTAAAGTAGATAACGGTCGAGGAAGAAGTATCCGACGAAAAGCTCAATCGACGAGATCCATCGTCATCACCATCATCGTCAATTGGGAATCCATCCTCAATATGATACTCTAGAGGTGTTAGCCAACGGACTTGGTTATTCTCAATCTCCATGTCAGCAGGCGGAGACCAAGAACGATCATCTTCCGTAGAAACCCTCATTTCTTCGAAAAAATTAGTTTCCTCTTCAGTCATGCGCCACTCTCCTAGTCCCTCCAATAACATTTCACCCCGTTCTAGATTAGCCCTCATAGAAGCAAGCGATGCATCAATCTCATTCAGAATTCTATCAAAGCTTGACATGTTATCTGTGAAATACAAAGTTCAACTTCAAGTTGTTAGTGACAACGACGATTAGCATTCGTGTCTATTTCCACCGTCACCTCCACCCTACCCCATGCCCTCCAGCAAATTCCCATTCTCTCCCCCACACTCCCTGTGCCTCCCGCCCGGCCTGTGTGTGCCTTTGTATTGCGATTTGAGTAGTCAGGGATCCTCATCCCTCGTGCGTCACACCGGCTCACCACAGCCATTCATTTTGTATTTCGCGCCAAATTTTGTATTTTCATACCCAGTACATCCCCCATCCCGATTCGAAAATTTCAAATAATGACGTCATTATGCCGGCCCACAACCTGCACACACACTTTTTGGCGGGGTTCTGGGACTTGGGTGTGACCCGATTTTAAGAACCTCCCAGGAGAATATATATTTTTTTTTTATATATATATTATATATAATACTTTTTAAAAAGGTATAAACCCCAAACTCCAAACCCCCCCACAAAAGATACTTTTTAGTATCTTTCACTACTAAAACTAACTTCAACTTCAACTTCAACTTCAA
>JACCDO011291104.1_pt1 | contig 11312 bp, 15 predicted proteins | sample 7446101 | NCBI WGS metagenome assembly JACCDO01 (sample SAMN15323440, study PRJNA562643) | freshwater metagenome | isolation source: river surface water | place: USA:Blue River Watershed | collected 2017-08-16
CCTTTCAGTTTCACAAAGTCACCCATAAACCAAACACGCTCGGTGCCTTCCACCAAGACAAATACTATTCTCATAGTCTGAGTTTGATCTGTGAGTCTGGATACCATACCGATCTTGCCGTGGTCAGGATGCTGCCTGTTGATGTGTTTAACTAAGTCGCCTACTGTCAGACGCCGTCTACCGATGGGTTTCTGTTTTTCTACCACAAAGAATCATATGTTTGCAGTGCAGCGTGTATCAATCTCTGACATCCTTATGAGACACTTGTGACGGTCCCATGCGACATTGAAGTGGCCCGGAATGTTTGGACGATTATCGTGGATGTGTCCATGGACAACTAGCTGTGGCTTGATCTGCTCAACGAGATTAATCACATCTGTATTCATGCTGGTCGCAGGCTTGTGGATGAACAGCTTGTCGTCGACGATGAGCCAGTCATGGACATCAGCGAAGCCTGCTGCCTTGTACCATGCGTCGGTCTGGTGGTCATGGTTGCCGCGGATCAGCGTCTTGCGCCCCTTTAGGGTGCCAATCAACGTGCACAGTTCCTCGTACCGACCCATCACTCCTGCTGAGAGATCACCGACCATGATGACACGATCATTATCAGAGACAGTCTTGTTCCAGATGCTGACAATATCATCATTCATCTCGTACTCATCAGTATGCGATCGACCGCAATAGACGATGATGTTCTTGTGAAACAGGTGTAGGTCTGATGTGATCCATGTCTCAGCCATTTTTCTTTCTCTTGCTCACTAGGCTTGACGTGAGAATGCTTTCCGCGCAGATTTGCGCAGCTTCCAGCGTCTTGAAGTGCGGAAGCTGGTGAGAACCAAGCGTCAGTGTGTAGCCCTCATCGCCGCCGAATGTGTGGATTGTCACATCTTCGTACTTGTCTGTCGGCGTCTGTAGGTTCCAGATCGTGATACCGCTCTCAAAGTTACCTTCATGCTTCCAGTTCATCGTTACCTCCTCCTACATTATACTATAGTCTACGGGCAACGCACGGGTCACTCGTCGATGCTTAAGTTGCTAAGGCTTTTGTAATCTGATTTAGTTACTCGACGTGTGGCGACGAAATCGCAGCAGAAGATGTAGGTGGCGTAGCTGATCAGGACGTTCTCTGCAAAGACAGAAGCCCAGAGCGCACGCTGCGCTGGTATTGTGCTCTTCTCCATGACACACCTCGTGTCAATGTGCAGCACATGCTTGGGAGAGCATGCACGGCTGAGAGTTCTGTGTGTCACCTGGGACACCGAAAACAAATTGCTGTGACTTGTCTGTTCTAATGAGCATGCTTACCTCCTGACTATAAATAGGTCAGTCGAAAGTGCGTGCACTCGGAAGCGTCAGCTTGGTCCATGCGATTAGATGATTATAGGCTTCGTCATACTCCGCCTCAGACAACACTTTCGCCCGCTCGAGGTGGTCAAGGTAGCGGACAAGAATCTCATCGACTGTGCATCGGCGCTTCTTTGCCTCATAGTAGATACCCTGCGTGATCGGACCCACCTCCTCATAGCATGTCAAATAGCTGAAGATATTGCCGTCAATTGACCGATTTAATCGGTCGACTTCCTCGCGCCCCCATGCGTCTAGAGAGTCGTAGCATTCACTGAACACCTTGGCACGCAGGTTCAAAGTGTGCACTATCTTTCCCCACTTTGGGACATGCGGAACTAGACGCTTCTGCCTAGGTGCTAGACCTGCCAGAGCACCTTCGTCTGAGATGTGTTCGATCTCATGTCTAATAGTGCCACACAGCTCATAGTACATGTCAGACAGGTGGTCCTTACGCTTTGGGTTGTGATGGATCTCAACCTCAATGTGGCTGTTACCAGAGTCGTCCGACCAGACCGACGCAAAGATGTCGTACCCTTTACGTTTTCTACGTACAACTTTCAGATTTACATCAAATCCGATTGCTGTTGCTGGTTGTCGAGGGATTGCTCCCCGCACTCGATCCCAAACATAGTAGTAACCGGGTGCGGGGAGCGTTGTCTTGAATCGACGCTGGTCAACACTACCAACCAGCGTATGCATAATGCTTCGAGAAACTAACCTAACGAGTGACCTGTACTTTCCACGAGGCAATTAATCCTCCGCGAGCTCCTGGAGACGCTCGATGAGTTCATGTGATTTGATACCGATCTGCATTGTCTCAACTGCCCACTTGACGCCTGGCTTCAGGTAGTTGTGTAGTGGGACACGATCGATGTCACCGATTGAAACCCAGACGCCATCGTCGTGCTCACGGATTCCCTTGTCGTTGACACCAATCTTAAAATTAGCGCAGCGTGTCTCTGCAGCAAATACGATGACATCTTTCTTAGGTGATCCGTCCTTATTGAAGTTTCTGCAGACATAATGATCATTTCCCCACGATAAACGGGCAATTCGCTCGTCTGTCGACAAAGTTGCATTTGGATCAAATGAGAGCGTGTAGCCACATTCCTCACGTGCTTCACGAACTGCTGTGTTCATGATCTGACCAATTGAACCTGTGGGATTATCTGCATCAGCATCCTGCATGTCGACGTGTCCTTTGCAGATATCGAATCGACCGTACACCTTCAGTGCTAGAAAGCACCAACCCTTCTTGTCATCATTACGTAGGATGACTACGCCTGCGGACACCTCCGGTGCAGACTGCACTCTACTCTTCTTAGCCATGAGATACCTTCCTTCATGTTAGCATCATACGTGCTATGCTAGAAAAGTATCACCGCTTGTAGTCATCCTGCAGTCTGACAACATCGTCAAGCTCTGTTGTTGATACTTCGACAACTACAACATCATGCTCCCCTGCACCAAAACGATGGACAGCTAGCGGATCGACATGAAATGACTCACCTGCCTGAAGTGTTTTATTGAAAATGATGCCGTTAGTCTCTTGCAGCGTGAGATGCAGTGTCCCCTGCATGACTCTGATGGTCTCCATCTTCTTCTCATGGTACTGTAGACTGAGACGTTTTCCTGCCTGGATGTACAGGATCTTACCACAGTATTTATCGGTCTCGGCCCAGATCTCTTCATGTCCCCAGGGTTTCTTTACAAGACGCATGTCAACCTCCTCTCACTGCTTTGACAAGATCTGACGATGACTGGATCTTGCCGCCACCTACACCGAAGTAGACGTGACAACCGATCTCCTGACACAGGACGAACTCAGGCACGTTCTGTTCACTGTCACGATCACCGCCCTTCGTAAAGATCAGTGGATGCAGGACCCCGATCGCACCTGTCACTGTCTGACTACCGTCATCCCAACCCACGACGTAGTCGACGCCTCGGACACCTGCAATGATCTCCATCCGCTCTTCGTGGGGCATGAAAGCGAATCCTTTCTTACGCTGGAGGAAACCATCACCATTGACGATTACAACAAGTGGAAGCTTGTGTGCTGATGCGATAATTGCGCTCTCCTGCAAACAGCGGAGATGACCCACATGCATAGGGTCGAATCCTCCGCTGGTGACTATGCAACCTTTCACATCGTACCGCTTGATGAGTTCATAAGGATCTTTGTAGATGTGCTTCATAGAGCAATCATACAAAGCACAACTATATGTTTACATCAACCTGTGAGGTCGTCGCAAGCCCGTTGTTTAAGCAGGTAGTAGTAACTCTCGTGGTCGTTGGCAAGCCCGCCGATCTGATCCTCGAGTCCTAGCGTCATAGATCCACATTCATCCAGATCCTTCTTCATGCATTCGAGGAACTCGATGAAGTCCTTGATGATCGCCATCCCAGCAGCTGCGATGCCGGCTGAATTCAGTTTGTTAGGCGATGGATAAGCACAGATCACTTGAGCAGCGCCTGTAGCAATGTGACTTGGGCATGCGATGTCAGCGCCACAGAGACCGATCGCTTTCTCGATCACGCCGTCGATTGCTTCATCTACACCTGTGTAGATCTTGTCGTAGAGGAAGGAGTGATCACCTGAGAAGGAAGCACCGCGGGTGACGTGGTGGGCACCGTGGAACCAGAGATGGATAGCTCTCATGTAGCAAATCTGTGAGAACATGTAGTTGTAGAGCTTGCCGTCTGTTTCTGGACCGTAGATGTCCATAACAACGAAGCCTTGGCCTGTCATACGTGGTGTGTCGTGCATCATGTAATTAAGTATCCCTCACCCTTGCGAGGTGCTTTTCGAATAACGCGTGTTTGAATTTCTGGTTGTTTAGTCGCAGTTTTAGGAGTTGCTACTGCAGGTTGCTGGGACTTAATCTGCCAGTCGAATGCTGTGAAGTAGGACTGCCAGTCGCCTTTAGGTACGCCTGCCTTCCTAAGCTCTTCTTCCTTATTCTCCCGTGGCTTAACAGTGTATGCAACGCCAGATGTGAGGCGACGGACCTCTACAATCTCGCACTTGATCTTTACACCACAGTACGTCTCAACTTCAACTAGGGTCCACAGTGGCAGTGCAGGACCGTCATACGTCTTTCTCAATTGTTCATTCCTCGATGAAGGTATGTATCAGCTCCAACTTCTGCTTTCTCGTCAGCTTTTTGATGCGTGCTTCTTCACGAAGTGCAGTCGATCTATCATCAGCTGGCCACATAGCGGCCAGTATTACAGGACGGCGAGACCGTGTATACTTCGCGCCCCGTGACGTGTTATTGTGCTCATAGAGACGACGCTCTACATCAGTTGTGATACCGGTATAGAGCGACCCATCTGAGCATGTGAGTATATAGACTTTATAGGCACTCACTGCGGTGTTGATGCAGCAGGTTGTGTGGCCCCTACGCCTACAAGTTTGGGTTCAACAGGATTACCTTTATCATCATTTGGCTGAGGTGAGTAAGACTTCTTAATAAGTTTAGAATAACCGGCAGTTAAAGATACAAGTTGTTTATTAATAGCCTCAATAGTTGCTCTATCATCACTGCTTGCTTTTACGCCAATTGTTAATGATGGGACATTACCCGCCACCATACCCGAAAGGATGTTATAGACCTCAGACACATCTGAAGCGTCTGACTCACCGCCGAAGGCGATAGATGACGCCCACGCAGCTGCATCAGTAAGAGGGTTGACTGTTCCCTTAGATATCGTTGGAGTGAAATACTTTCTCATTACGCCACCAAGGCCACTTACTTTAGTTGCTGATGATCCAGCCGCGACACCTGTATAATTGGTTAGCTGTGACATAACAATTTCAAGTGCTTGATTGCGTGCCTGTTCAAGATTGAGCCATTCTTCATTTCCAACAGCAGTACCCGCAGATGGATCATTACTCTGGAGTAATGTATATACTGTATTGTTAGCTTTGGTCAATTTTTCTTGGGTATCATTGACAGCATCGCTTCGACCGCCCCATCTTTTTGCTGTTGTCACTAAAGAGGCGATTGCTTCTGCAGTCGCTGGTCCTGCTGTGTTGTATTTATAACGCAGACCTGTCCCTACGGATGTTACACTAAGCTCTGGGTAGTTTAGGAAATTCGTATCAACTTTTTCAAAGTTATTTTTCAGTGCTGCTGTTATAACGGATGATGATACAGTGGGATCACCGCCTGATTCTACTAATGAGTTTAAAAAGTCCTGTATTGATGATTCTTCACCACTAATTGCAGCAGAGATAGCTTCTGCGGCGAACGCACCAAGGCAGTTAGCTATGCCGAAATTAATCATACCGTCTGGGATCATTGAATTGATTCCACTGATGAGTAAATTTATTGGGCCCTCGCCGGCTGGTGTTGAAGCAGCACCTATTTTTCTTATTCCCCACCATGCCATCATACCAATGATGGTAGAATAGAAGCCGCTAGTTGCAATTGTGTCAACAAATCTACCGATCATTCCTGTGTCGCCCGTGATTGCTCGGACACCTCTAGCAGCTGCTCTCACGGGCCCACCGATCGCAATTCGATTGAGAGCAAATAGTGAACTGTAGATTTTCTTCGCATTGTTGTCAGCAGCTCTGCCCCAGAAGCCTTCTGTACGACCGAACTTACCAAAGCCCTTAAAGAGGCTTAATGATTTGTTACTTCTCGTAGAGAGTCTGGCAAGTGCTTCTTGGCCTACATCAGCAGCCTCGATAAACTTAAGCGATTGTCCATCCTTGGCAGTTCTGACTGCTGTTGATGGTGATAAAAGCGCGCCTTGTAAAGCTTCAAAAGCACCTGACATTTTATTGAGTATACCTTTTGCATATACGTCTATAAAGGGCGTCTCTACACCATTGAGTATGATGGCGCCTCTTTTCATAGCCTCACATTGCTTAAATTTCTCTAATATTACAAGGCCATCGTCGCCATAATTTGTTTTTATTGAATCGTAGTTGGCGGGTGTGAGGACGGTGTACGCGCCTCGCGCGGTGCTTGGGGATCCTGACGCAAGATATTGCTGTGTTACAAGCCTTAGATCATCTCCGTCTTGTATGACATAAAGTCTAGATTTAGGAATCGAGGTCCCACCTGTGCTATGAAAGGTATTAGAACCAACTGATTTAGTCATCAAATCTGATAAATCACTTTTAGTAACCAAGTCAGTTATGATTCCGGTGCGCGTCGTCCTGAGTGCGGTATCAGCAGCATTTTGAACTATAATGTCGTCTTTCAATGCTGCTAATGCAGGTCCGCCTGTCAATGAATCTGTCTGATTTAATGCACCAAGAAGTCTTAGAAGACTTTCTCTCTTAGCAGGTGCCATGTTTCTAATTCTTTCAAGACCGCCGCCTGTCAAAGTTTCTTCTGCGAGCGTTATAATTATGTTGCCTACTGTCGAACCTTGAGCACGGAGATCTACAAAAGTTTTTAAAAGTTGTGTAAGATCTGACTTAAGTAGGTCTATTTGTTCTCCTGCGAGGTTATTTACAGCTTTTTCGTAATAATCTTTTAGTGCGATGACGCCGTTGCTGGGTCTACCACTCACTATCTTTAGTGAGTTCTCTAAGACGTCTCTAATCAAATTAACTTGTTTTATGGCACTGCTAGCAAGAGATTGAAATACATCTGCATAGACACCGTCCCGTGTAGTGGCTCTCATAGCTAGCGTGGTAGAAACCTGCTCGGTCTCTTCGGCTCTTGCCTTGCCACTGCCAATAGCATCGAGTCCCCAGTTCCATGCTCTCTTGAGCATGCCAGGATTATCAGCAGCAGCACCTGCTGCTGATGCACCTCCTGCTTCCGTCAACTTGTTCTCATATAGCGCAGCATTGATAATTCTCTTGAGCTCATCAAGTGACACAAGGACTTTGCGCGACTCAAGGATGGCTGTACCCGTGAACATATCTGTCTTGGCATATGGGTCTTTAGACATTGTCGAGCTTTCAGACATCTGGAGCTTGGGTCCCGACATGTAAAATTGCATCAATTTGTAGTACAGAGCGTGTGTTCCACCGGGAATGCTTGCTGCATTAGACGCGATATTTGAAATGATATAAGACTGGCGCCAAGGAGTCGATACAGGATGATCCGGATCGTAGCAGTAGCGCTTCCATGTGTCTGGATAAATAAGCGGCGTGCAAAAGAAAGTCTCAACAAAGTCAGTGTCAAATTGACCTATGAGATCTTTGATGCCTCGTATCTGTTTTTTCGCATCCTCAGTCAATTTTGTGATTGCTGTAGCTGCCATTGCCTTATTAATGTAGAAAACGCCAGGATATAATTGATTTACATCACTTAATAGACCACCGTCAGGGGGCACGTATTCGTTTTTAGGAACTGATATCTCATTTACAAACGCAACATCGCCCAATTTATCAAAAAATTCTCTGCTAGTAAACGTTATATCATCGCCTGTGCCTAACAATGCGTTAAGCATAGTGATAACTTTATTCCGTTCTGGGTCAGGAGGAGTAAGTTGATCCTTACGGTACATCTTACCATCTATGTAGAAGATATCTCGTGGATTTTTCATGTTCTGATCGTCGTTTAAAGCCTCGATGATCTTCAACTTGAGATAAGCTGTGGCTATAGACGTGGCCACAATACTTTGATCTTGAGCTGAACCAGCAGATGGAAAGGGAGGTACTTTTAGACCGATCGAACTACCTTTCGCAGTAATGTATTGCGTAATATTCTTTAAAGATGCTATTTGTCCGCTTGCAGGTTCAGGGAGGGCCATATCTGGACTAATTTCTAACGTGTCATTGGGAGTAAATTGTACATATGCATTGTGTAGATACTTAATTGTTTGACCTTTCTGCTCGAGTTTAATACCCACTAAAGGTGCACGAAAATCTATTGTATCAGATGCTTTAGAATCTGCTGGTGCAGTAGTAGCTGCTGGTGCAGTAGTAGCTGCTGGTGTAGCTTCAGGCGCTGCTTCTAAAAGTGCTGCTCTGATGACAGCACGTATCTCTTGCTCACTAAGTTTTACTTTATTCACAACTCACTCCTCACGCATCAAGTCCTGCACGCGGTAGACCGCGACAGTCACGCCGTCATCAAGAAGAACTTCGGCAAGGAGCTCAGCTGAAAGTGTTCCTCCTACTGTATTAGCTGTTACACTGGACTTCTGGACGCGAACTACACGTCCTTTCTGACCCATGTTGTAGTAGGGATAAACTCTGTCTCCACTCTTAATCATTCAGCACCTGATGTTGCATATCTATTTATCACTACTGTACGCCAACCTTCCCACTTAAGGGGAAGAAAGTCACGCACAGATCTAGAGAGCGTTGCTTCATTGACGTGAACCTCAAGAACACGTCCACCGTCATCAGACGTGATCTTCACTTCAATGTCGCGCTTTGGAAACTTTTTTTGGACATGTTTCGTCATCTTGGCGATGACGTCCTCGTCGCTACCCTTCTTCTTCTTGACGACTTTTACTTTTAGTTCAGTCGTCATTGCGGTCGCGCTCAGCATTGAGTGTGATACCCCAGTTACGGGCGACTGATCGCAGTCCTCTCTCGGCAGATCGATCGTCAAGTGTATCAATCAAATCGAGCAGGACAGCTCTTGGATCCATCTTCTTCCCGCCCAACATCTCCTCACGAAGGATAATGTCAACCATGTCATACTTGTTCATCATGTCAAATCTCACTTGCTCTGTGTCAGGTTGTCGTCTTCTATTTTCTGATTTAAACGTGTTTTCGTAAACCGAGAACGTGTATGTTTATCAGCAATTCCAGATGATGCCCACGAGTCAGGTTTGATCTTACAGTCTACACCGATGGACTTTGCATATCCAACCACTTGATCGCTAAAACTTCCAGTAGCGTACTTCTTGTCTCGATTGACGTCGAGATGAATCTCAACAGGCGCATTTGGGAGCACTGCCAAGATAGATAAAGTAACGTCGATCGCTTCTGAAGCTTCACGAAATATCCGCATCCTAAGAGATGGAAATGTCTTCGTGGGCTCTCTAAAGCGTTTGAAGTAGTATCTTCCACCTGCACCCGGGTTGTAGATGCAAACTGTTACAACAAATGTGCAGTCCTTCTGCTCTTTAACGCTGTCACAGCCCACAAAGATCTGGTGACCATCTTTGACTGCCAACTTAACATCATCAATGACAGCATCCCATGCCGCTTGTGTTCCATCACCAGAATGCCACACAGGATCAATCGTCTGCGTCTGCATTTCTCACCTCACTGTTTGTTAGAAAGAACATGATGATAAAATTCACAGTAAAGATACTGTGCATGACAACATCAAGAATAACACCTGACTTATAGCTATTAATAGCTAGAAAGATATTAGCTGCTGCCATGATGGTATGAAAGACAGGTGAAAATCTCATCTACTTCCTAAGTGCTTGCTTAAAGCTGTCTGGAAAGATGTTGCTGTTCTTATTATAGAAGCGCTGCCAGTCAGCATCTAAAATATACGTGACTGCCTGATCCTTTTCATTTCTAATTGATCTTCCTACGGCTTGGACGATAGTCTTGATCGTCTGCATAGGATACCACCATGACCAGCGGTGCATCCGCTTCTTTACCAGCTTGTCACCCAGTGAAGGATAAGGAACCTTCATGATGATCTGGAAGCGTGACAGGTCATCACGGAGGTCAACACCCTCAGCCATGCTAGGTGAGACCAGAACAGTTGCGGTGGTCGATGACATGTGCTTCTTGAGTGCTTCCTCACGATCATCAGCATCGTGGAAGATGAGGCGCTTATCACGGATGTTCTTGCGGAGGAAGTTTGTGATCTTGTAGCTGTGGGAGTGGATGATGCCCTTCTGTCCTTTATGCTCCTTCAAGATCTCCTTCACCGCCTCGGCCAGTTTAGGCAGAGATGCATCGATGTGATCGGCACTCATCAGACCCACGGGCGAAAAGTAGATCGGTCGGTTCTCAACCGGAAAGGGCGTGGGCTTCGAGATCGCTGAGTATTGATCCTTGGGTAGACCCAGTGACTCGGCGTAAATGTCACAGTTGATCACTGTTGCTGACATTAGGAGCACACGCTTACCCAGTCTAAAGAGGTACTGCTCGGCAAAGGGTGAGATGTCAATCGGCTTGAAGGTGATCTTTGCAGTGTTCTTCCCGACGGATGGGAGGTTCTCAAACACCCAGTTGTCCGGATCCTGCAGCTGGAGGAAAGTCTCAACCTTCTGGACGTGACCGTTGAGGATCTCGTAGCGCCGTGCCATGTCAGCGTATTCCTTCGAGTTCCCCTCGAGCTCCTTGAACTGCTCAAGGTCAGCTTCCATGTCACGTAGGACGCCGCGTGATGTGGGGACATAGGTGTCTCGGATCCACTTGACAGTCTGCAAGTAAGTGTTCAGGTCGGGCCAATCAAGTCCCACAGCGCCCGCTGCTTTCTCAGTGATCGAGATCTCGATGAACTTAGCTAGCTCTGTCTCAGTATTGTGACACTCATCGAGGACTAGTAGGTTCCTCTTTAGGATCTTATCACCATAGTTTGCTGCTGTCAGTGCGTAGGAGAAGTTGGTCACCGACTCAGGTGCCTCGAGGAAAGCCTTACGTTCCTGCTTGTAGCGGCAGCTGAACATGCACGCCTTCCAGAACTTTGAGCTCTTGTCTGCGCCCCTAAGCATCTGCTGTCCTTCACTGCAGTTGTGCTTCTTAAGGAAGTCGCAGGTGTAGTTGGTCGCAGAGCGGATTGACCGCATTGCACCCAATGGCGCGCCGAAGTCTTCGCAATACTGCTCCTGGAGGATCTTTTGCGTCGTCATGAACCAGGCACCCGGCGCAGCGTCGTCGGGTCCTGCTGGGGGTGAATGAGCATTCAGGTATCTCGCCACCGTGACCGCAATCGCTGACTTACCCACGCCAGTGCCGAGATCCGCAATGACAAAGCGCTTTCCGTCCTCAAGAAAAGATCGGAGGATGAAATTAATCGCGTCGACCTGCTCTGCGCGTGGCGCCTTGAACGGGAAGTACTTGA
>JACCDO011568699.1_pt1 | contig 11312 bp, 4 predicted proteins | sample 7446101 | NCBI WGS metagenome assembly JACCDO01 (sample SAMN15323440, study PRJNA562643) | freshwater metagenome | isolation source: river surface water | place: USA:Blue River Watershed | collected 2017-08-16
ATGTTGATGAAAAACACAAAACCGAACACTCTATTTTGTGCCCAACAAACCCTTATGCTGCCACAAAAGCTGGTGCTGAATTAATGGCTCAATCATACAATCATAGTTTTAAAATGCCTATTATAATTACAAGAGGAAATAATGTTTATGGACCAAATCAATATCCTGAAAAAGTTATTCCCCGATTTATTAAACAGCTTAAAGAAGATAAAAAAGTAACTATTCAAGGAAATGGATCATGTGTTAGGGCATTTTTACACGCATATGATACTGCAACCGCATTTGAAACTATATTATTAAAGGGTACTATTGGTGAAATTTATAATATTGGATGTGATGAAGGTATGGAATTTAGTATAATGGATGTGTCTAAAATATTAATTAAAATGATTAAAAATACCGAAGATTATAACCAATGGATTGAATATATTGAAGATAGACCATTTAATGATGCAAGATATTATATATCAAACCAAAAATTAAAAGATTTGGGTTGGGATATTAAAATAGATTTAATGACAGGATTAAGAAATTTAGTTTAATTACTCTTAAGATATAACTTAATAATTAATAATTTATTATTTATTATAAAAATTAAATAAGTCATCATTTTCAATTGTTGCTGTATAGTTCCAATTCCAAAATAATTTTGAAATATTATCTAAATTATTATTAATATTTGAAGTATTATTAGAAGTATTATTTATATCATAAATTAAAACATGATCAATACATTTTTGTTTTATATTTTCAAAGTCATTAGTTAATTCTGTACTAAAAGTTTCCCACTGTTTATTGTTTCCACAAAAACCCTTTGAAGCGAGTTCGCGCCACCATTCGAGTTGACAACATGTTGAGTTTTTTTTACTAAAAAATCGTCTATTTAAAAAAGTATTTATATCTTGTGTGTAATAATGAGCAATATATATATTTGATATTTTTCTTGTTTCTTCTGTACTTGGTGTAAACCAATTTTCTTTAAACACTGTATTGTATTGATCTTTATTTATAGAATCATTTTTTAAATGAAAAAAATGTGGGTTATCAGTTGTTAATAATGAATTAATTTTAACTAATGATTTACCACAAGATATGGTGTTTGGTTGTGATTTTTTAAATACATTAATTAAACTATTAGTATCATTTGATATTTTATTATCCCAACCAAAATTTTTATAACATATAAACAACTGATCAAAAGGTGAATAATATTTTATTAAATCTTTAATAGTTAAAAACTTATCCATGTAAATATACTCATCAATATCAATATATAAACAATAATCAACTTCTTTTTCAAGAATAGGTTTAATATTTGTTATAAATGCATTAGGATCATTTAAAAAATCATGTGGTGTACTACCATGTTTTGGAAATATTTTTTCTAATATTTTATATTTTGTTTTATCAATTTTACCGTAATCATCAATAATACTTTGAATACTTGGTTCCGAATAGTCATCATAAAACAGTATAAAATCAAATCCACATTTATAATGATATTCCATCCATTCTATTATATTTTTCTCATTCCAAGATCTAACATAAATACCTACTTTAAAATCATTTACTAAATTATTAGTATCAGGTTCATCAGTTAAAATATTATTTAACATAATATATATATATATATATATATTATATTATTTAAACGCCATTATAAACTGTTAATTAAATCATATATAGTTTCTAAATTTTCATATCCATAAACATTATTTGGTTCTAAAATAGCTTGTTCGTTCCATTCATTCCATGCATTAACAACAATATTATTATTATCAAAACAATACTCATTTTCTTGATCATTTACTTTTACAACATTATATTTTTCAATATCTTCACATAAATATTTATTCTCATATTTTAATATTATTTTAGAAACAATTATAAGTAACATTTTTTTTAAATTTTCTTTATTAAAATTTGTTATATGTAAATGTGGTTTATTAATTTTTCTCATAATATTATTCCAATTTAATGACAAACCCAAATGATAATTATCTTTTATTTCACTTGAATTATATTTATATAATAAATCAATATAATCAATTTCATAATGTAATGGTAAATTTTTTGATTCAATATTATTAATATAAAATTTACTATTTTTAAAACTATTCCATGCATTATATTGAGATGTTGGCATAAATTCCATTTTAAGTCTTGTTCCATTTAAACTATTTTCAGGATCTGCATTTTTTGTTGTAATTATACATATTTTTAAATTATTTTTTTCTAATACAACATTCCATTTATTTACAATTGATTCAAAATATGGTTTAATATGCGAATAATTATAAATATAAAATATACACTCGCCTTTTTCATTTCTCATATAATTTTTATTTTTAAAAAATTTTATTAAATATTCTATATGTTCTACATTGTCTTCAGATTCATAATCTTGGTTAATTAAAATACCATTTTGAGAACCATCCCAATTTCTTGTCCATGGTTCATTAGCCCAAGAAAAACAAAAAGGAATGTTAATGTCATCATCATCTAATAAAAGGTATTGCTCAATTTTATTAAGAACGCTTCTATTATTATTAAACCAATAATGATAAAAAATAAAACCATTTATTAAATATTTTTTTGCAATTTGTATTTGGTTTTTAAACACATTAATATTATCTAAAGAATAATAACCAATATCATTATGTGGTTTCATTATTTTAATATCGGTGTTTTCTATTTTAATATTATCTGGATATGGTTTCAATAAAGTCCATTCAGTAAATCCATTTCCCCAAAAATCGTTATTTTCTTTACAATTATGATATTGTGGAAAATATATTGCATTTGTTTTAATTTTATAAAAATCAAATATTTTTTCTTTGGGTAAACATATATAATTTAAATTTAAGTGTTTTATAACATTTATCCATATTCTTTCAAATGCATGTTCAATACATCCATTTGGTAATATTCTTTGTGGTTCATTCCACATATTACCATAATAATTACTATTACTAAAGACATTATAAATTTCTTCTGCTGATCCATTAATATTGTATCGTAATTTAACCCAATTATAATCAAATGAATTACTAGTATTTAATACATTATAAAGTATTTTGATGTTTGATCTTGAAAAAATATATTCAATTATTTTTTTTGAAAATAAAAATGTATTTGTACCGTTAAACCAATTATTATTTTCACAAGGTGTAACATTTAAAAACGATAGTATGTCTATAATATATTCTTTTAGTCCATCAACACAATGTTTATTTATAGAATTAGAATAATATATATTATGATAATTTGGAAATATTGCATCAATTTTTTTTGATTTATCATTTAATAATGTAATAATTAATTCAGCTCTGTCTTTAAAACAATTTAAATATTGAATTCTATCATTATTATCTGATTTTTTAGAATGTAAAAATAATACATAATTAAAATCAATATTTTTTTCATATAAATAATTTATCATAGAAATTTTTCCTCCAATATCAGCACCTTTGTTATTAATTTTTAAAAATAATAAATTACTATATTTTTCAGATATTTCTCCTTCTGAATATGTTATTATAATATTAAAAAAATTACTATATGATGATATTATGTCTTTAAAAAAATTATCCAAGTCATTAATATTGTAACAATGAATATGACAGTAATATTTAACATTTAAATTTATTAAACCATTATTTTGAACATATTTAATTTCATCAAAAGGATTACTAATATTTAAAAAATATTTATTAAATAAATTTTTATATTTTAAAATATTGCATAAAGCATAAATTTTTTCTGGAAATTTATTTATTTGAAAACTATTAATTTCATTATTTAATATTGCACGCACCTTTAAAATTGGTAATATATTTTTATTTATATATTGATAATATAATTTTTTTCTAAAAAAAATATTACATCCTAGATTTGACAAAAAGCATTTTTTTGTATTAAATTCATCAAATAATTTAGTTTCATAATATATTACAACAGATTCATAGTCTATAATAAAACTTCGATTCATAGATAATAAATTTAAAAATTTATTTAAACTTGTGCTTTTTATTGCAAATAAATATGATTGATAATGATATTTTATTTGAATATTATCTGTATAACCAATTATTTCTGTTATTAAATCATCAGTTACATAATTATAAAAACTATTAATATTTGATGATAAAATATATGAATCATTTGTAAAAAACACATAATCGTATTGTAAACAGTTATAATTATTTAAAACAAATTCCCATTTACCAAAATCTAAATATTTATCATTATTTATAATAAAAAGTTTTAAAATACTATCATTCAGATCTGTAAAATTAATATTATATATATCTGATTCAATAGACACAATTAAAATAATATCTTGTTTTAAAGTTTTTAAAAATTCAATATTATTTTTTAAAATTTCATATTTAATGTAAGAATTTATATGTGAAGCAATAATAAATAAATTATTTATATTTTTATTTGGTCTGTTTTCAATTTTCCCAATATTATTCCAATGATTTATTGCTAACTCTTTTGTATTAATATTTGCATTTATTAAATCATCATTAGATTCTAAATAATATTTCCAATTAAAATCATTTAATTCATGATTATATTTTTGAAATGTTTGTTCACTTTTATTTAATATTTCGTTATCATGTAAATTAATATAAACACGATTTTCATTTTTACCAAAATTTAACCAATGATTTGTTGCTTTTTTTTCATTATTAATTCCTGCATTTCTTAAATCTTCATAATTCATAACATATTGTTCCCAATCAAAATCATTACTATTAATAATATTATATAATGTAGGTAAACATGATCTATTTTCAAATTTACCATATTTTTCCCAATGATCCCATGCTTTTTCTTTTGTATTAATACCTGCATTTTTTAAATCATCGTAATTATTTATATACTGTTCCCAGTCGAAACTATCAATATTCATATAAGTTTAAATTATAAAAAAATTAATTACATAAATCTATTCGTTTAAAGTTTAATTATATAATATTTTTTATATTTCAATACTTTATAAAATATTTAATTATTTTTTTGGTACTAATGTTACTAATACTTCTTACATCTTTATAATTTTTATATATTTTAAATGAAAATCTTTTTAAATAATATTTGTATTAATAATTTTATATGTTTTATTTTTACTTAACTATATTTTACACAATGATCATATGCTTTTTTATTATCAACACTGTCTAATTACAAATCTTTATATTTTTTAACATATTGTTCTAAATCAACTTCATCAAATATTTTTTAATCTTGGTCTTTAGTTTTTAATCAATATGCTTTTATATGTTATATTTTAATTTCTTTAATAATTAACTCAAAAGATCTATGCTTTTTCTTTATTGTTAATTATATAGATAATTTTACCATTTAATTAACAACTCCAAATAGACGTTCTAACACATGGCTCGGAGAATTGTTATAATTAACTAAATTTGTATCGTACATATTATTTATAAAAAAACTTTTATAATCATTATCTTTAATAAAATCTATAACTTTTTTAAATGTATTTGTACTTGTAAAAAATATTGTTGAAGCTATAAAAAATTTATTCATATTAATATTGTTGGAATATCTTGTATATGATAATTTGTTATGTGAATCTTTTCGAATATTAATAAAATATTTTGGATTACCAACACAATTAGATTTGTCGTAATCTAATTCTCTTATTAATTCTTCTATTGGTCTTTCTATTAGGTAATTTGTGGTTTCATTAAAAATTGTATTTTCTGTTTTTGTATGAAATTTAAAAATGTATTCAACATCATAATTGTTCAAAATAAAATTTATGGCCTGTAAAGAAGGTATAATGTCTGTACCACATTCTCTTGTTAAAATTACAATTGTATTTGATATTTGGTCCAAATTAACAAATTGTTCATATATTTCCTTACTATTAAATACAATACAATGCATACAATTTTTTAAACTATTAATTTTATCAAGTAATTCAATACCTCGTTCATAATTGGCAATAAAACAACATGTCATAATTTTTAAATCATCTTCAACATTATTTTCTAAAATTTCAATATTATCAATATATTGATCAAAACTTATGTTATTTATTTTATTAACTAATTCCTTACAATCATAATAATATTGATTATAATAAAAATAAATTTTGTTATCCATCTCGTAAAAATTTAAATACTCTCCAAATAAATTTTCTATTTGTTTTGTTGAATAAATATGACCTTCAAATATACCTTCATTATTAATTTTTTTTAAAATATCATTTGATTTTTCATCTAATTCTATATCATAACAATATTTATAAAATTTTGTATCAATTTCAATACCATTATAATGAGTAATAACACTTCTTCTAATATTATTTATCATGTGATTACTTAAACGAAAATTAGTACTAACATAGTCAATAATATAATTATTATGTTCATATTTAATCAATTGTTCGCTATTATAATTATACTTGTTTAAACTTTGAATAAATTCATCTAATTTTATTAATTTGTAAGAGTTTAAATTATTAGTTGTTTCAGATGCTTCATCATTATAATTATCAGCTTCATAATTATTACACATTGTAGTTTCTTCGTGATTAATTTGGTTTTTTAGGGATTCAATTTCATTATTTAATATACAAATTTCTTCTTTGCAGTGATTTTCTAAAAATTCAATTTCCAATTGTAAAAATTCAATATCTTTTTTTATTTGATTTAAATTTAATTCAATTGGTTCTTCTATTATATTTGATTCTTTTTCTTCTTCAATTATTTTTAAAATGTCATCGTATTTTTTTTCTAAAATATCTAGTTGATCTTTTCTTTTTAATGTTGAAATGTTATTATCATTAATTAAATATTGTATTTTGTCTTGTTTAATATTAATTTCATCCATAATCATTGAGTTTAATTTTTTAATTGAATTGATTTGATCATTATGTATTTTTTGTTGATATTTCTCAGTTCTAATATTTTCTTCTGCTATCTGTTTTCTTAATTGTTCTTCAGCTAATTTTATTTTTACATATTCTTCTTCTGCTTCTCTTTTTTTGCGTTCAATTTCTTGTTGTTTTATTTTTTCTTGACGTTCTAATTCATATTTTAACATTTCTTCTTCTTTTTGTTTTGCCTGAAGCAAGCTTTGAGTTTTTAAAAAAGAAATTTTTTTGTCTAAAACAAATCTTGACATTAATATTAAATTATAATTAAATATTTTAATATAAACGTGTTTCAATTATATCAATTTAAACAAATCAAACGTGTTTCAATTATATCAATTTAAACAAATTTAATCTAACTCTAACTTATAGTTTTATTATTCCAAATAATCTTTCAATAAAGTGTATTGGACTGTTTTTATATAAAATCATATTGGTATCATATAAGTTATTAATAAAATACTGTCTAAAATTATTATTTTTAATAAAATCTAATATTTTTAAAATTAAATTTGACTCACACACAAAAATAGTTGATAACGCAAAACTTAAATTTGGATTAATTGATCCAAGATATTCTTTAATTAATTTTTTATTAAATACATCGTGTTTTATTGGTTTCATATATTCTTTCTTTGTTAGACAATTAGATACATTATAATTTAATTGGGATATAATATCAGATTTTGTTATTTTTAACAAATAATCAGTTAATTCATTAAATATTTTGGAATCTCCCTTAGTATGAAATTTATAAATATATTTAATTTCATAATTATTAAGTAAATAATTTAATGATTGTAGAGTTGGTATAATATCTGACCCATATTCTTTTGAAATAAATAAAATGTAATTGCTAAATTTGTCTTGAATTATTGGAATTAATTCTTTATAAAGCTTATAAGACTTTATTACAAAACAAACCATTTCTTTGTTTTTAACAAATAATTTTTGTAACAATTGTAATCCTAGATCATAACTTCCAATATAACAACAATAAACAGTATCTGATGGAGTATTTATATAATTTTCTTTTATAATAATGTCATTAATTAAGTCTTCATATGACATCGTATATATATAATTTGTAACATCTATCAAGTCATATAACTTTTCGTTAAATTCCAAATATAATTTATCATCCTTAATAAAAAACATAAATTTCCTATCAAAATAGTTTTCTATTTGGCTAAGTGAATACACACAGCCATCATTTACAAAATCGTTTAATATTTTTGACAATAAGTTTTGATCATCATAATATTTATTACAATATTTAAAAACTTTTGTATCAACATTAATTCGATTATAATTGTTTAGTATTCTTTCTATGTCACCAGTATTTTTATTTTGTTTAATAAAATCAAGTAAATCATCTTTTGTATTATATATTAAATGGCCATTAAAATCACAAGATTTAAAATTGGAAAATATTTCAATCAATTCTGAATATTCTTTATTTAATTTAACGTTTTCGTCTGATTGTTTTTTATCAAACACAACTCCTTCTGGTATTTTTTCTAATTCAAAAATTTTTAATATTTCAACATTTAGATTACCATTATTTAAAATTTTTGTATCAATTTCTAATTTTTTATTTTTTTCTATTTGGTTAATTTCATTAATATTTACTAATTCAACTTGAATATTAGTTAAATCAACTTCATTTTTTTCTATTTTTGTTATTATTTCTTTTATTTCTTTTTCAGTATTAACCAAAAATGTGTTTTGATTATTTAATAAGTCTTCAATTTGTTTTATTTTATTTTGTGTATCTACTTTTTTGTTATAAATTACTTCAGCTTGTTTAATAGTATTATTAATATTGTTTAACACATTTAATTTGTCACTTAAATTATTAAATTTTAATATTTTATCAGCTGAATTATTTATATTATTTATGTAATCTTTTTCAAATTTTAAATATTCTAATAAATTAATATCTAAATTTTCCTTCAGCTTTTGATTTTCTTTCTTTTCATTAAATATTTTTTTATAATTTTCATTCAAAATATTTTGAGCTTTTTTATCATTTTCCAAATTCAAAATATAACTATTTTTTAAACTCTCATTTTTTGAATTTTTATTTGTTAGTGAAAGTATTTTGTCATCTAATAAATCATTAAGTTCCAAATATAAATTATATAAATTATTGTTTAACGCTAAAATATTATCATTTAAATCCTTCATTTTTTTAGTTAAATCACCACATTCTTCTACCAAAGCATTATTTTCAATATTATATTTATGAATTTTCCCTTTCTTTGTTTCAATATTATCTTTTATTGAAACTTCTTCCATTGATATTTTAGATAAATTTTTTGTAGATTCTTCTTTAAAACTTATTAAATTACATTGATTTTCTTTTTCTTTTAAATCAAAATTATCATATTCTTTTATTAATTCTTGACAATCTAACTTAGTTTTAATTAAAATCAATTCAGTATTATTTGTTGATTCTTCTGCTTTTTTTATTTTATTGTTATAATTATCTTGCTCTTGTATATATGTGTCTTCAGAATTTTTTTTGGAAAGTTCTAATGAATTTTTACAAGTGTGTTCCTCCTCATAAATACTTTTAATATTAGATAATATTTTTGAAGTGTCTTCAAAATTTTTTTGATATTCTTTAATTTTAATTGCAACTGATGATAGTTCTTCCATTTTTTTTATTTTTTCAGATATATCGAGTATTTGATTTATATTTGATGCAATAATATCAGATTCTTTAATAAAATTATTTAGTTTTTCTTCAATGTTATTAATAGACTCTGTATTTTCTTTAATTTTTTTATCTAAATCTAAAAGTATAAACCCTTTTTTCTCAATATTTTCAGTTAAATTTTTAATTTTATTATTTGATTTAATTTTAAATTCAATTTCTTCATTTTTAATATTATTTTCAACTAATTTTAATGTTTTTAATGAATCATCTAACTCTGTTATTAATTTATTAATTTGATATATTTTTTGTTCAGTTTCTTTTTTTTGCTCTGTAGACTGAATTAATATTTTTTCTAATTCAAGAGTTTTATTTTGATCTTCTATAGCTTTTTTATTTTTTTCAATTATAAAGTTTTCTAAATTATTCGAGTCTTCTTTTATTTCTTTTTCTATAGTTGAAATTGTCATGTTATACTCATTTATTTTTTCTTTATTTTTTAATTCATTATATTTTAAATTTTTAAGTTCTCCAATTAATTCATTTATTTCGGAGTTAAATTTATAAATTTTTTTATTTATAATTTCTTCTTTCTCTTTTTTAATTAGTTCAGTTACTTTTTCAGATAGTTCCTCTGCTTTTTTAGCCAATCCATCTGCATCTTTTTTAGCAACTTCTTCTGCTTCTTTTGCTTTTTGAATCAAGTCTTCTAATTCTTTCTTTTTCATATCATCAACATTTTTAAATTTGTTTATTAATTTATTGTTTTTATTTATTTGTTCTTCGTAATAATTTCTTAATTCAGATAATTGTCTCTTTGCTTCTTCTGCTTGTATTTTAGCTTCAAGTTCTTTTCTTTTAGCATCATCTAATTCCTTTTTATGAGACTCTATTGAAGATTTATTTTCTTGTTCTTGTTTTTTTAATTCTGCTTCAAATATTTTTTTTGCATTATCTTCTTCTTCCAAACGTTTTTTATTAAATTCTTCTTCCAAACGTTTTCTATTAGCTTCTTCTTCCAAACGTTTTCTATTAGCTTCTTCTTCCAAACGTTTTTTATTAGCTTCTTCCAAAAGTTTTTTATTTGATTCTTCTTCTTCCAAACGTTTTCTATTAGCTTCTTCTTCTTCCAAACGTTTTCTATTAGCTTCTTCTTCTTCTAATTGTCTTTTATTAGCTTCTTCTAATTGTATTATATTATTTTCATCATCCATATGTTTTCTAATGGCTTCTTCTAAACGTTTTCTATTAGCGTCTTCTTCCATACGAATAGCTTCCTCTTGTTGTTTAATTAAGTTAAGTTTTAAAATTGTTTTATTTTTAATATCATCTTCCAAACATTTTCTACTGTTTTCTTCTTCTAAACGTAACCTTTCTTCTTGATGTTTACTTACATCTTTAATCTTACTTCTTAAAGCTATAGATTTAATATAGTTTGACATTATATAGTTTTTAGAAATAATATATTTTAATTAAACGAAAACAAAAATAAATAAAAATAATATTTTTTAAGTTAAAGAAATGTTAATATTTAATTATATTAAATGAATACAACTAAAAATTCAATAATACCAAATGATTCGATTGACAAACTAACAGTCAAAAGGGATCAACTTAAAACAGAGTTATTGGAACAACAAAAAAAAATATTCCAAATAGAAAATGAACTAATACAAATTGAAAAACAATTAGCAAGTTTTTCAGATAATTTAATTTTAGAAAATCTCAAATTAA
>JACCDO010356288.1_pt1 | contig 11310 bp, 9 predicted proteins | sample 7446101 | NCBI WGS metagenome assembly JACCDO01 (sample SAMN15323440, study PRJNA562643) | freshwater metagenome | isolation source: river surface water | place: USA:Blue River Watershed | collected 2017-08-16
GGTCAAATACCTCTTTAAATATTTGCGCATATTCGTCGATTTCTGCCCTCGGAATAGGTTGCAAAATATCTTCGTAGTATTTGAGTCCGACTTTCTGGATGTCGTTGAGAACTTCGTCTTGCTTTTCACGCAATTGTGCAATCGTGGTGATTCCTTTGTCGACGATTTCTTTGGCCTTTTTTGGTCCGACGCCATAAATATCGGAGAACATGTTCTCAGGTTTCGCCTTCTCGCGTTCAATCATACTCAGGGTTCCTGTTTCGGAGAACTCTTTGAGTTTTTCTAAAATGGTGGGACCGATGCTTGGTTTTCCGGCTACATCTTTGGGTTCATAAATGTCATCGGTGATGCCTAAAATGGTTTCTTGTGCTTTTTTGTAGGTGCGATAACGAATCATGTCGCCGCGCTTTTGCATAATCGTGGCGAGTTGTTCGAGCATGGTGGCATAGTCTTCGTTGCGTCGGATTTTCGAAGAACCCTTTTCCACAACTTCTTGCCTAACTTCTTTTTCAGAAGATTTAGGAGAACCCTTCGGAGAACCTTTTTCCCCAACTTCTTTTTCCATAGATTTAGGAGAACCTTTTTCCCCAACCTCCTTTTCAGAAGATTTAGGAGAAACTTTCGGCTTTTGTTTCCGGGTTTTTTTGATTACCACCACCTTCGGAGAACCTTTCGGCGAAACTGGTTTCTCCACCTTCTTACGAGTATATGGTTTGCGAGGTTGTCCATCCTTACGCAATTTTTTCTCACGTTGCACCTTCACAATGATGGAATCGAGCGAGGGTTCATGGTCCATGTATTGTATTTCCTATATACAATACAAAGATTATCTATTACACAAATACTACCTAAAATCCGGGAGTGTCTGTGAAAATTTGTGTGTTTGCGCTATTGAGCGTGGTAGTGTCGGTAACCACATTGAAAAAATCCCGAATCGTAGTTTGAAAATAAAAGAACCCGAATGCCGCAGTCATGGATGACACAAAGACGACCAATGCATCGCGCACCAGCAATTTCAGGGGTTTTGATTCTTTGTCTAAATATTTCGATTCTATGAATTTAATAAGTAAAAACACGACAACGGTGAAAACGGCAATGAAGAACACATGTTCCATAGTCTAATAGTATGTAGGAAGGAAGTTTTCGCACGGTTTTTACGCAAGTTCTTCGAAATCGAGAGAAGGCGTGTCATTGAGGACAAAATTACCCCCTTTGTCCACCTCGTCTAAAATATCGAATCCAGACAAATCAATTGGGTCGCCGTGTATGCGAATACGGTCGTCGTCTTCTTCCATTTCTTCATCCAGTTTGCGCTGTATGGCTCGCGCTGTGCTTATTTCTTCGAGGCGTTCAATGGTCTTCGGGGCGCTCACATTTTCCTCTACATTATTGGTGGTGTCTAACACCGCATCATAATCATTGAAGGTGAGACGGGTGACGACGGGTTCGTCATTCAAATTTTGTATGGCGGGAATCATGGTAGGGGGTTCTTCAGGGGCGGAGGAAGTGATGGCATGACTTTCTGTTGCGCTATTCGTAGATGGTTCATCGATAACCGGTTCTTTGACTCCTGGGAGAACTGGTTCGTCTAAATTCTCGATAATGACCTCCTCGTCTTGTTCGACACTTTCGTCCATATAGGCGCGAATAATGGCTTCGGTCGGAATGGATTCGCGAATCGCCATCAAGATACATTCTTGAATAATCATTTCGAGCTCGCGGCCGTTTTTCTGCAATTGCAGCGGATTGACATTTTTCTCGAATAAATAAACATTCATATAGACTTTGCGGGCGACGTGGATATAGACTTTGTGAATAAAGTGGTCGATTTTCGGAATCGCAATGTCGATTTTTTTCTGTTTATTGCCCACTCGAATCGACGTCAGCACCTTGAGTTGAATAATATGGACACATGTTATCAAGTCTTCTAAATAATTGCATCCACTTCGTTCTATAATACGTTTGCGCTCTTCTTCGACAATGACCGAGTTCCATTTTGGCACGCGTGACAACAAATTCTGGAAAGTCATCAAGTATTTGCTGACCTCGTCATTATCGACGCACATTTTCCACGCTTCGGCGTAAATGGATTTGATACCTTCTGTGACTAAAGGAGTGAAAATACTCACTAAACGACTGCACCATTCATTACGGGCTTCATGTAAGTTTGATAACACGAAATCGTCCATGTTTTGCTAAATAATGGTATCATTTTTTATAGTTGCAAATAACGCGCCAAAAAAACGACCTAAATAAATTTCGCCTAAATATACAGATGGAAAAAATCTTGGTGGTGATTCCGATTGTCGCATTTTCACTATTTGCGTCGATGGGTATTGTGCAATACACGACGATGAATTTAGCGACGGTATGTTCTACCTGTCCATCGTCCTTACCCACCTGTTCACAATCAAGTCATCCCGTTCTCGGCGGTCTCGATGTCATACCATACTTCTATAATGATTCGTATGTGGGACAACGTGGCCTCGATACCATCGCCACTATCTACGACGGATTCACCTATTTGTTCTCGAACGATGACCATAAAGCGATGTTTGACGAGAATCCGGAACAATATATACCGCAATATGGTGGATATTGTGCATGGGGAATTGCGGGCGAATATTGCCCCACTTATCCGTGGTCGGACAGCTGTTTAGGTCCGTCAGGCAACTGGGAACACGGCACCGTCCTTTCAGACAAGCTCTATTTTTTCTTGTATGAAGAGGCGAAAGAAAAGTTCATGGCTAATGTGGAATACAATGTCGAAGCGGGTGACGAGCGCTGGCTGTCGTGGTTCTCCGATTTTTACACAAATATGAACACGGATTGTTATGTAACATAGACAATAAAATCGGTAGTCATAGAGTGGGGTCATTTAGACCATTTTTATCATGACATAAAACATCAACATTTTTTCACAACGGTATTCTTTGCGAATGTTGTGAAAATGCATGACGATTTCGGATTTTTTAGCACCGTCAAATGAACTATATTGTTTGAGCCAATCAATCACGTCTAAACAAGAATAGCCGCGTTCATAGAGTATACCGGCCAGTTCGCTCAGCACTACGGTGGTCGGCGCAGCTTCGCCGGAAAATGTTTCCGCGAGTTTTTCGCGCAACCAGGCATATTTGTCGGCCAGGATGTCGTCAATGGGATATTTTTGCGAAAGCTTGTGCTGATGGAGATTCACAATCGAATCATCTATCACACATTCGGGCACATAGATGGCGCAAAACCTCGATAAGATGGGATTTAGCAATTTGTTCATGTTCTCTACAATGATGAAAAAACGGGTGTTGTGACTAAAGAGCTCGATGCATCGTCGGAGGGCGGATTGCGCATCAATGGTTAAATAATCGGCGTTGAGGAGAACAATCGATTTGAAGGATACGCCACTCTGAATATTCGTTTTCGCGAAAAATTTGAGTTCTTCGCGAATAAACTTGATACCTTTGCCGTGGGCGCAATTCACCGTCATGACGTTCATTTTTAGGCGGGCCTTGTCATTTTGATAAATCTTGTTTAGAAAGTCATAGACGAGGGTCCGTTTTCCCGTTCCGGAGGACCCGTGAATAATCATATTGGGGATTTTGTTGTTTTCATAGAAATAATCGAGTTTTTTGACAATGTTCGTGTGAGAACTAGATAACATGATGTATGGTAAACGGTCCATTTGTTTATGTAGATTTTCAGGGAAAAGAATTGCACATATATTCTAATCAAGTTTCTTCACTTGCGTAAATGTCTTGGTGAAGGCATATCTTTCGTGATACATGGTTCCTCTGCGCACATTGCATTCAAGACACGAAATCATCACATTATCGCGGTTGTGCCCATAAGAATTGTTGATACGGTCGAGCGTCCATTGATGGACTTCGCGAACAATCTCGTAGAGAACATAGACCTGTTTTTTGCAATAAATACACTGGAGTTTCGCGTCCCACAATTGATTGACGACATCTTCCAGTTTTACAAAACGGTCGGGGTCATAGAGCCGTTTCTTCACGTCTTGCGATTTGTATCCGGCGATTTTTTTCTGCAATTGCTGAACGATTGTTTGCAGGGGTCGTGGATGCTCCGACATAGCCACATCATTACTATTACACAATTTCTCGTAGAGTATTTCTATCATTTCCATTTGTTTGTCAAAATCATATGATGTAGTTGTCAATCCGTTCGATATTTTAACGGAACCGCCTGTCGTCGTAGGCAATATAATTTTTTTCGTAGTATCCATATACATGTGGCACATATTCTATTGCATCATTTTGTGCCGCAAAAACTCAATTACAAAAAGTGATATAGAATTATTTTATGTTCTACTACATAAAGACAATATCCATAACTAATGCTACCCTCCATGATTGACGAATCCGGCGCCAGTGTCGGTGCAAGTGCAAGCAAAATCGACCAATTGCTCGAAAAAGAAAAACAGAAAAACAAGAGCGATTCATGGAACAAACTCGACAAAACCGTCAAAATCCAGAAACTCCACGCCTTTGCCGAAAAATATGGCAAAGACAACAATTATCCGGCTAAAGAAGTGAAAAATCTCAAAGGGTTTTTCATCGAATGTCTCGAACGGGGGAAATTGCAAAAAACAAAGGACGTGGTCTATGCCAAAGACGGCGAAATCACGGCCATTCCCGCCCTGTTTTTCAACAGCACTTCGCGCACATTTACGCTCAAAATCCTGGACACCAAACGTGTCAGCACGCTAAAATCCCTTACTCCGAAACGCAAGGCACCGTTGACCGAAACGAGTGAATCGGTGGCCGAAGAAAACTAAAATATGGAAAATTGAAAATGACATAAATCTATTACACTATATTACACAAAACATGAGTTCAACATCTTCCTTTTCGGACCTCGACACGACGTCGTCGACCGACATACCCGGCTGCCGCCGCTTATTCACCGACAAAACATGGACCGACGCAATGGTCGACGACGACTGGTATAATATCGAAGAACAAGTCGCGGAAACCATCCACGAATACATCGAAACAAATCTATTACACTATTCATCGCCGAATTTCGCGCAGACCCTCATTACATCCGTCTCCGAAACGCTCTTTGCCGATTGGGTCACCTTTGACTTGTGTGCAAACACCGACGCCGATTATGACGAATTAGAACAATTTGTGAAAACCGCCTACGAACTTTACATGACCACGGAGATTCTACCGCCACGCCAGCAACCTTTTTGCGAAAATGTCCCCGGCGATAAAAACGCCATTGCCGCCCAGATTCGTCGATTGCGCGATATTCCTCAACCGACGCAGCGGACGAAAGAATGGCACGAATCACGCTATCACATGATTACCGCCAGCAACATTAGCAAGGCCCTCGGGTCTGAGGCCCAACGCAACAGTCTCATTTACGAAAAATGCAAACCGCTCGTCATTTATGAAGGAGGAAGCGGGGGCGGCTCAGTCAATACGGAAACGTCGATGCACTGGGGCGTGAAATACGAACCCGTGACAAAGATGATATACGAACAAATGTATTGCACCCAAGTCGCCGAGTTCGGTTGCATCCCCCATCCGCAATATCCCTTTATCGGCGCATCTCCCGACGGCATTGTCATCGACCCCGACCACGAACGCTATGGCCACATGGTCGAAATCAAAAACATATTCAACCGCGAAATCACGGGTATTCCAAAAGAAGAATACTGGATACAAATGCAAATCCAGATGGAAACCTGCGACCTCGACTACTGCGATTTCGTCGAAACCCGCATCAAAGAATATGAAACCGTCGAACTCGCCCTGGCCGACCAAACCCGCGAATACAAAGGCATACTATTACACTTTGTCCGCAAGATGTTAGTCGCGAAAGCCGACGAGGTCTATGACGGTTCGCCTCATTATGTATATATGCCTCTGGATACCCCCTTCACACAAGAATCTATTACACAATGGATTCTAAGTCAACGCGCGGAGTTTGCAGAAGACTATGTGCTATTTGATACAAAATACTGGTATTGCGATGAAATATCGTGTGTATTGGTTCCGCGCAATCGGGCCTGGTTTGCGGAGGCGGTGCCCGTCTTTGTGGAGACGTGGGACACCATTGTCCGGGAGCGGGTTGAGGGCTATGAACATCGAATGGCAAAGAAAAAAACGATGATTGCGACCGATGCTTGTGGAAATCATATTATCCACAATATGCCGGCAAGTGGGGGCATATGTTTGATTAAATTAGATGAAAATGGATTACTGAGGTAGCTAGATAAAAAATGACACCCTATTACAGGTGTCATTTTTTAGGGTTTTTTACATGAAACAATATTGTTGTGGAGGATGGTCAAGTGGTGCATCGTCTAAAATAACTGCGGTATTGAGCTCATCGTCGGATTCATTGGCCGAATCATAATCCGAGGCTTCGGTTAATTGATCATCGAGCAATTGATCATCGTCTTTTTTGTTTTCTTTGTTTTTGTAATATTCTAGTATGGTCGATTCTAAATGGTAGAATTCTTCGGCAAAATCGTCAGAATCGTTGCAGCCATAATGAACGGCATAACTGTCAAAGATTTCTCGGTCGCCGATGCAATCCGGGTCAATGTTTTTCAGATAGGATTGCATTGCGCCAATTGTATTCGCGTTTTTTTTGCTGATTTCTTGACCAGGTTTGAGAAAACCATGACCGCGCGAAAATTCATAGTCGTATTGCGCACAATTTACGCAATACCCGATGAAGACGCCGTTCCAGCTACCGAACGCCCGGCAATTTGTGCATGAATGCGGACCGGTTCCTTCTAGATGGTTTTGTGCCCATTCGGTAGGGAATTGCTTTGCATAGAGTTCGCCATTGTATTGATAAAAGTTTCCGCAAGGGATGATTTCGTAGTCGGGAAAATGTGCCATAGTATTGTTGTTTTGTGAGATGGAAGATACAAATTGGGGAAAAAGCCTTTCAATTTTTTTCGAAATACATAATAATGTTGCTCCCTCAAAAATATTTGCAAGACATTTTTGACCCAATCTTCCGCAAGCGCACATATCATCGCACAGTGCGCAGCTGTTGTGTCAATATTCCTATTGCACATACCGGAAAATCCATCTATTACTTTGCGAATGACCGTGGATTGCGGATAAGCCTACACAGACCCGATATCAATCACTGCACAGATGCAGACGTATTGTATGCAAATATGATGCACCCTAGCGTAGCCGGCCAGCCACATATTTAGTGTTCGAAAACTACCTAAACATATCTTCCTACATCCTATATCTAACATGTCCGCGTTTTCGACCACGAACGATGAAATGTATGTCACAAAACGTTCCGGTGAGCGCGAAATTGTCGCCTTTGACAAAATTCTGCAGCGTATCAAAAAATTAGGGCAAGAAGCCGGCATCAAAATCAACTATACCACCCTGGTGATGAAAGTCATCGACCAGCTCTACGACGGCATATCCACCACCAAAATCGACGAATTGTCGGCCGAGCAATGCGCCTCCATGGCATCCACCCATCCCGATTACAATGTGCTCGCTGGACGCATTGTCGTCTCGAACCACCACAAAAACACTCCCGCCACCTTTTCCGAGGCCATGGACCAACTCTGGAACTATTTAGACAAACATGGCAAACAATCACCACTCGTCTCAGAAAGCCTCTATGCTGTCGTGCAAGCCCACAAAGCCGAGCTCGACGCCATGTGCGACTACGACCGCGACTACTTGATTGATTATTTCGGGTTCAAGACGTTAGACCGCGCCTACATGATGAAGGTGAATCGGGTCACCGTCGAAAGACCACAACATATGTGGCTCCGTGTCGCCATCGGTATTCACGGGGACAATCTGGTGCGTGTCCGGGAGACCTACGATTTGATGTCGCAGAAATATTTCACGCATGCCACACCGACGCTTTTCAATGCGGGCACTCCACATCCGCAATTGTCGAGTTGTTTTTTGATTGCCATGGAGAGCGATAGCATCGAAGGCATCTATAACACGTTGAAGGATTGCGCGCTGATTTCGAAGTGGGCGGGTGGTATCGGTATGCATATTCACAATATTCGCGCCTCTGGGAGCCATATTCGTGGAACCAATGGTTCATCGAACGGAATTGTGCCCATGTTGAGAGTCTTTAATAACACTGCAAAATACGTTGACCAATGTGTGCTTCCAGAAACAATCATTTATACAACACAAGGACCAAAACAAATACAGCATTGTGTTATAAATGAAACGGAAATTTATAATTTGAAAGGAGAAGCCGAAGTGATTCAAAATGTTCTTGAACATGCATATGAAGGCGAAGTATTAGAAATAGAAACCATGCATTCAATTCATCCTTTAGTAATTACTCCAGAACACCCAGTCTATGTTTTGCGCGGTCAGAAAAAGGGTCTCAATTATAAAGTAATCAAAAACCGATTGGATAAAAAAATATGTGATTTTGAATGGGTCGATGCAAAGGAGATGGATGAAGACGATATGGTCGTATATCCGATTCCATCTTTTGAGAAAGACATTGCAAATATTTCAGCAGATGATTGTTATCTATATGGTGTTATTCTAGGAGATGGGTCAATGTCAAATAAAATCGACACGTCTGGATATGTTTCTATGCATACAACGAATAAAAAACACATTGCAGATTTTATGATTGATTATTTTAACAATCGATGCGTCGATTACAAAATAGACACAGACGAAAATACAACTAGACTACGATGGAACCGATGCATTCATTTACCATTTCGATATAATGATTTTTATGATGAAAATAAAGAAAAACGAATTCAATCAAAATGGTTAAATCTACCTATCGAAAAAGCGAAATATATCTTAAAGGGACTTTTAGACACGGATGGTTGCTTGAAGGACGAATTAGTTTTTGATAGCACATCATACAATTTAATTGAATCGGTAAGATTCTTAGCTATGAAAATGGGCGTATTAACTAGCGGATATATTCGAAATAGAATCGGCGAATCTCACGAAACCGCGAGAGGCACAATCGAAAATAAAAAAGTGAGTTATGTATTGCGCATTCCAAAAACAAATGAAATTTGCAAACTAATGAATATTACATACAACGACAAACAGTTTTTTAAATTCATGCGCCATGAGAATTTATTGTTAAGTCGTGTTCAAAAAATAACACAAAATACCTACAATGGAATTTTATATGACCTACAGATGGGCCAAGAACATAACTATTTGCTGCATAATGGTCTCCTCCACAATGGGGGTGGAAAACGCAACGGCAGCTTCGCTATTTACCTAGAACCCTGGCACGCCGACGTCGAACTTTTCCTACAGATGCGCAAAAACCACGGCGACGAAGAACTCAAGGCCCGTGACCTCTTTTACGCGCTATGGATGCCCGATTTATTCATGGAACGCATCAAGGCCGACGGACAATGGACACTGATGTGCCCCGACGAATGTCCCGGCCTGGCCGACGTCTACGGCGACGCCTTCAAAGAACTCTATACCTCCTATGAAGCCGCGGGTAGAGGCCGCAAAACCGTCAAGGCTCGCGACCTCTGGTTCCAAATCATGGACGCGCAAATGGAAACCGGCACCCCCTATTTAGTTTATAAAGACGCCGCCAACAAAAAATCCAACCAACAGAATGTAGGCACCATCAAGTCGTCCAATCTCTGCGTTGCCCCGGAAACCCCCATCCTCACGGACCAGGGACACGTCGAAATCAAATCACTCGAGGGCAAACAGGTCAAGGTATGGAACGGCGAGCAATTCTCCGAAGTAACCGTCCGCAAAACCGGCGAAAACCAGGAATTGATTGACGTGTATACGAGCGACGGATGCAAACTGTCGTGCACAAAATACCACAAATTCTATAACACAAAAGGCGCAATCGTGGAAGCAAAGAATTTAGAAATCGGCACTGAACTACTCACACGTGAATTCCCCGTCATTGATGGTCCCGACGATTGTCCCAATGCCTACCATGAAGGATTCTGGACCGAAGCGAATTACACCCCGTTCCCGATGACGACCAATATGAAATCCAAAATGGAGTGGTTGTCCGGAATATGCGATAATTATGGCACCGTTAATAATAGCGATAAACAATTGACTCTCGCATTACAAACCTATAACCGGGCCATCAATGTGAAATTAATATTGCAAACCTGTGGCATACAGACCGCCTTTAGGTCCACCTCGATTTGTTTGAAACCCAACGATTTGCAAAAAATGTTTGCACTCGGATTCGCCCCGCGCGCTACGAAAATTTTCCAAGCGCAACTTCCGAACGCCGTTTTAGACGAACCCGTCGCCGTCAAGGTCACTAAAATCGTGATGGAAGGTCGCCGCGACGACACCTATTGTTTCACTGAACCCCTCAAACACGCCGGCGTCTTCGGCGGGCTATTGACATCGCAGTGTTCCGAAATCCTCGAGTATTCCGACAAGGATGAAACCGCCGTTTGCAATTTAGCCTCACTTGCACTACCCGCGTTCGTAGATACTACGACCAATCCACCCACTTTCGATTACGAGAAACTGCATCAAGTGAGTCGCGTCGTGACCTTTAATTTGAATCGTGTTATAGATGTGAATTATTATCCGACGGAGAAGACGCGCCGAAGTAATATGCGTCATCGTCCGATTGGCATCGGGGTTCAAGGTTTAGCCGATGTCTTTATGATGATGGGTCATGCGTTTGCCTCGGAGGGGGCGCGCGAAATCAACCGCTCGATTTTTGAGACGATTTATCATGCGGCCGTCTTTGAATCATGCGAGATGGCGAAAGTGGAGGGGGCATATGAAACATTCCGGGGATCGCCGGCGGATTTAGGCAAATTGCAATTTGATTTGTGGGGGGTGGTGCCATCGGACCGCTATGACTGGGCCAGCTTGAAGCGCTCGATAAGCGAACATGGCATGCGGAATTCGCTGCTGATGGCGCCGATGCCCACCGCTTCGACATCGCAAATCCTGGGATACAATGAGTGTATTGAACCCATCACCAGTAATATTTACAGCCGACGGACGATTGCGGGCGAATTCATCATGGCGAACAAGTATTTGATGAAGGATTTGCTAGATTTAGGAATGTGGAACGAACGGGTCAAAAACAGTATTGTGGCGAACCACGGGTCCATCCAACATTTAGGCGATTTGCCGGAGGCCATTCGGGAAAAATACAAGACGGTCTGGGAAATACCGATGAGGGGGCTCATAGACATGGCGGCGGACCGCGGGGCGTATATTTGCCAGAGCCAGAGTCTGAATTTGTGGTTGGAAGACCCGAATTATTCGACCCTGACGTCGATGCATTTTTATGCCTGGTCGAAGGGACTCAAGA
>JACCDO010221637.1_pt1 | contig 11309 bp, 8 predicted proteins | sample 7446101 | NCBI WGS metagenome assembly JACCDO01 (sample SAMN15323440, study PRJNA562643) | freshwater metagenome | isolation source: river surface water | place: USA:Blue River Watershed | collected 2017-08-16
GACTCTCACGCCTTTACCGCGAATATTTCTCGAGTCATTGAGTTTATGAGCACCGATAAAAGATACTGAGTTGTTGCGGCTCAAGTCTTGTGTATGCGAGTTCTCTTCAGAAGGAGTATCGAGCCTTGCGAAGGATTGATTTCTCTCGACATAAGATACACCGCTCCAGTTTTTAAGCTCACTTTCTAAGTAGCGAGGGGCGACAATAGCCACCGCATTAAGCACATATTTATAACGATAAACCTCTTTAACTTCAGGCGATAAACGTTCTAGCTTTGCTATAAATTCGTCTTGTTCTTGATTCACGGCCTTCAAATCAGCTGGATTTATTGTAAGCTTCCCATTTTCAGGCTTTGCTGTTGCGATAAGGGGCGCTCTACTTAACTTTACAATAGCGACAAGCCGATCAAAGCTGGGACGATTGGTAACAGCTTGGGGCCTTGAGTGCTGATCCGTACATCCCGTCAACCATACGAGTCCGATAGCGGTGATAACACTCAGTCTTTTTAGTCTTTGCATAAGCTCCTCCTACAAGCGACCTGTTCGGTCACCTCTTAGCATAGAGCTTAAAGTTTGGCACCTAGGAATTTGGCTGGCTGGTCAGTTTTTCGGGAATGCCTGGAAATTATTGGAAGTAAGATTAATCAAGGCGTTGTCTTGGTATGTGCGGCCGAAGGCCCAGAAAAGTGAACAAATAACTGGGCACAGGCTGTAAATGTCCTACCATTCTCAGAAAGATGCCCAGAAACCGAATGGTAGGTACATATCTTATCTTACAGTACACTGGGTGGAGTACGTCTTATCGGTCTTAGCGCATTGGCTACTGCCCTTTGTTTTTTATTAGAAAAGAATAAGCCTCAATGGTTTTGTTCTGGGCTGGTTTGTTACGACCACAGTTCTGAGATAAATAGCGGTCGATTTGACCGCCTAATGTGCATTAAAACGTGCATGCTCTGAGAAAAAAAACTTCACTAGGAAAAGTCTAGCCATTTCAGTTTTCCGGCAATGCTTGAAAAATCTTCAGTGCTAATGCTTGATTAATGCCATGTGATGTCATGTTACCGACCAGTCGTCCTCGCAATGGCAACCCTAAAAGGTAGATATCGCCGAGCAAGTCTAATATTTTGTGCCTTACAAACTCATCGGGGAAGTTGAGTTTAGTGTTAATGACTTTACCATCATGTATGATGATGTGTGAGTTTAAATACCCAGACCCGACCATGCCAGACTGCTGCGCCATATCAATATTTTCAAACGTATTAAACGACCGTGCAGGGGCGATTTCCTTTGTAAAATCATGTTTACAGGGATTGAATTTATATTTTTGCTCGCCAATCGGTGCGGGATAGTCTACCCGCAGCTCTACCTCGAACCCATCAAAGGGCTCAGCATATAAATGCTTTTCTGAAAGTATTTCCTCGCCTAATCCAATTTTTTCTTTAATCACAATTTCTCGAACAGATTCCCCCTGTTCCACGATCCCTGCCTGCGCAATTATTTTACAGTAGTCGACGGCACTGCCATCGACATTTGGAATTTCCCCATCCACTTTAATCAGTGCATTTGTAATCCCAAGCATATGGAGCGCAGCAAGGAGGTGCTCCACCGTGCGCACCTGCCGTAAGTTTTTAGCTAGGACCGTCGAGTTTGCTGTAAATGCTTTTGATGACGCCATAGAATTAAAGTTTTCTAGAGACGTGATATGAGCAGGAATTTCCACCCCATCAAAAGTCTTAAACACAATTCCCGTGTTGATAGAAGCAGGCGTAATGATAATCCCCGTCGGTTTGCCACTTAAAAGTCCAACCCCATTTAATACGGCATGGGTCTTAACCGTTTTTTGAATCGCTTTTCCCTTTTCAATGCATACAGCATTTGAATCACTCCGTTTTAGAGTATTACCTTTATGCGACTCCGCTTTATCGCGATGATTAAGGCTCTTAGGAAGGTGTAACGCAATTTTTTCTAGTAATGTATCTAGGTTCAAAGGTTTTTCAAGAAAGTCGGCGGCACCATATTGCATGCCTTTTACAGCTACATCAACCCCAGCATGGCCACTCATTAGAATTACCGGCGTTGAATTATAGCGCACTTTCAACTGTTTTAAGGCTTCCAACCCATCAATGCCAGGCAGCCATATATCGAGTAGGATTAGATCCGGCACTTCGTTCCGTAGCCCAACTTCTAATGCTTCAGCGCTACTAAATGTCGTGACATCATAGGCTTCGTCACCTAACACAGCCGCAACCGATGCGAGAATCGAATCTTGATCATCAACTACAAAGACTCGTCCGACTGAAGCTACATTATTTGCCATGTTTTTCTCCTAAAGGAAGCATTTTTGCCATCCTCCCCTCTGTAATCGATGCAAGGGGCTATGGCAATTTTATTTTACAAAATTTTAAATGACTTTTCAGACTTCTATGAAGTACCCAAAAATAATAAAAATTTTAAATACTTACTATATAATGTGTATCATAAAATTATTTTTAATAATTAATTAATATGGACTAATATTCTACTTGATAGGAGGAAAGAGTCTCCCAAAATTGAGTGCTATGACTCATAAATGGTGACGAGAATTCTAGCCAAGCCTTGTTTGATGGGTGAGTGATTTTTAGGCGTTCGGCATGAAGGAGAAGCCTTTCGACTTTAAAGTTACTTCGAAAGGCCTGATTGTGTTTGCCATCGCCATATTTCGTATCGCCCACAATCGGATGAGAGATCCCGCTTAAGTGGCGACGAAGTTGATGGGTGCGTCCCGTTAAGGGTCTTAGCTTTACTAACGTGTAGCGTGAGCTTGAGAATTTGTGTGAGGGCCACGGTAACTCAAAAAATTTTAATGGTTCCACTAAAGTCACCGCTTCTTGCACCGCATCACTTTCAAGTCGGGCAAGGGGGCGGTCGATAGTTATAGGTTCTTTCACAACGCCCCGAACCAAAGCACAGTATTCTTTCTCAACTGTCCTCTCTTGAAACTCTTTAGCAAGGATACTTGCATGAACTTGGGAGAGCGCAAAGATTACTAAACCCGAAGTGGCCCGGTCTAAGCGGTGAATGGGGTAAACCCACTGGCCAGTTATAGCCCTAACTTCTTTGAGCAATGTTTCGCGCGTCGGTACCCCTTCGCCCCGCACAGTTGCTAACCCCGATGGTTTATCGACCACGATGATGTCTTGATCTTGATAGATTACGTTAATGAAAACCATGCCTAAAACTTTATGGAAGCAAGTAGTTCAGTGGCCCACCCAGCCTCGCGAAACCACTCCGTCTCGGCAAGGTAGAGCCTTCCACCCTCAACTCGCAAGATTCCTTCGGTTAAGGCATGGCCGACAACAGGGCGTGGCTGAAACTCAGCGGACGCTTTTGCGAGTGACTCGTGCCACGGAATGCCTAACTTTGTTCTTAGCCCAGACCCAAGCAATTCAAAGAACCAGCCTTCAAGGGTTCTTGAGGGTTCAATATGAACAACATCCTCACCTTGCATAAACTTGCGGTCATTTCGGTCATATGCATATCGTGTCCCCGGGTCTTTAAGACTCTTTAAATACCCATGAGCCCCACTTCCAACCCCAACATACGAGCCATCACTCCAATAGTTTAGGTTATGCTGACAGTTAAAACCTGGTTTAGACCAATTAGATATCTCGTAATGTTCAAAGCCGATCTCCGCAAGCTTGCTCCGCGCTATTTCATAACGCTCAAAAAGCAAATCATCACTAGCTCCTTCAATCAAACCCCTTAGCTTTTGTCGACCGATCGGTGTTCTTTCCTCGAACGTTAAGCTGTAAAGACTTACATGGGGGATATTGAGTACACGAACTTGTTCTAAATCATTGAGCCAACTTGCCTCTGATTGGCCTTCCCACCCATAAATCAAGTCAATACTGAGGTATTCAAAGTAGGATTGCGCGAGCTCAATGGCTGCAAATGCCTTCCTTTGATCATGATTTCTTTTAAGCCAGGTCAGACCTAAATTATCAAAGGTTTGAATGCCAATCGATAGTCTTGTGATGCCTGCATCACGCCAAATCTTTAATTTTTCGTGCGTAATATCATCTGGATTAGCTTCAAGTGATACTTCAGCATTTTTTTGAAGTAAGGGCAAGATCGGCTTTAATAGGCTTTGAACCTCTAAATCCAAAATACTCGGAGTTCCCCCGCCTAAAAAGACGCTTTTTAAAGGCGTTCCATCCATGAATTCAAGCCAAGCATTTATATGCGAGGCAAGCTCCTCACAATAACGACGGATATGCTCTGTTCTAAAATTAGCAGTTTTCGCAAAATCACAATAATGGCATAACGCATGGCAATAGGGCACATGCAGATAAATCCCATAGTTGTCTAACTGAGTCGGGGTGAATTGCTCAAAAAAAGAAAATGCCTTGGACACTTGTACCTCCAAGGCATTCCTACCTAAAAAAAAGAGTGCTGACTAGTGCTTAGTCACCAATCGCTAAACTTCCCCGGCTTAATCTGGCGTTTTGGCTACTTACAGTGAATTTCATTTTTTGAGGGGATCTAGCTACATGATCGAGGGTAAAGCTTGCTTGACCCTCCTTATCAGTAACGGCAACCTTTTGCCAATCACCTGTCGTATTAACTAAAGCAATGCGCACCCCTTCAGCCGGCGCTCCACCTCTTTTTACGATATAGGTTACGTCCTGAGCACCCACCGGCACTTTTTCTGGGCCCTCAACCGTTAAGGCTTGGGTGGGGCTTGTACGCAGAGCGATAGATGGATCTCCAAACGTGACGTAGGTCTCCCAATAGTAAGAGCTTGAGCCATCTCCACCGTAATATCGCCAGAATTCTCGAAGAGCATCAGATGTCATGTCCCCGAAGGATGATAGCCCCTTTTGGTAAATTCCCGTAAATAACGCTCGTTCTAAGATATCATCTTCATCCCAAAACGTACTGTCCATTGATCCCCAAAACGTGATGGCACCGGCAGGGTGGCGTTGCCAGGTTTCACCAAATGATTCATTAATTCTGAAATCACCAGTAATACAGGCATTACTGATTACAAACGGCAGATAGTTTCGGTCGGTTAAGGATCTTACGTCATTTTGCGACACATTTGGACCTGCCCACGACGTATAACTTCCATGACCAGAGTAATCGATAATCGTTCTACCAGCTTTTAAAGCGGTCATGACATGAGGGTTAGAAGCTCGGTAAGTGATAGCATAAAGCTTGTCTCCACCCTTAGCTGAAGGCTCGGGAAAATTTCCTTTAACACCTTGCTTTTTTGTATATTGATCTATGACGTAGTTATGGGTGGCTTCAGCTACTTGGTATTGATCGTTTGTCGCGATAAAGGACGCATGCTCAAGCCAATTTTCAGATGAGAAATTAGCTTCCTCATAACGTTTAAACTTCTCTAAAACATGAGTGAGCTGAGTGTCATTCTGTACAGATACTCTTCCAACGCCAATATCAGGGCCATTGATGTCGGTTAAGTAATTATCTGTATCAATGGCCCTATAGTAGTGATCGGTAACGCCGGTAATAAACTCAGCTTCTTTTCCAGGAACATCCGCATGGTCTCCGATAATTAGGGCCTGAGTTAAGTTAGCATCACTTCGCTGTAGGAGTGCCTGTAACTCGCTTCGAATATCATCTGGGTTTGTTTTTGGCTTCACAACGATGCGCTCCACCTTATAACCTAGCGCGGATTTAAACTCTTCATACTTAGCAAGGGCTTCGTTCTTAACAAATTTTTCTCCAACAACAATTGCAAATATCTCTGGTTTAGAGTCACTCTCAGATTTCACTTCAATTTTAGTCATAATTTTTATGTCACGAATGAGTTTCCAGGCACCAGTGCTGGGCTGTAGGGAGAACGGGTAGATTGTGACTAAATACTGAACCTTACCTTTAACTGACCCTGCTTCTTCCACAGTGTAAGGTAGGACGGGAGTGTACTCATGACTCTCGTATGCTGCGTTATCAAATGACAAGATCTTTAATGCATTTGGCATTTTTATTACCGGTAATTGCGCCGGCTTGATTGGAATATTTTGAGTCAGAATCCCCTCTACCATAGCGCCAAATTCAATAGTTGGAATTGAATCAGTGTATAAGCGTAGCACCGGAATTTCTGGAGTTCCCACCTTATAAAGGACTCCCGCTAACTCGTCAGCCCCTCTAAGCTTAACTTCTTGGAAGGGGGTGTCGACAACTGAAATTTCCTTGGTTTCAATACCTTCAAGTGAAATCTGAATTATCTTCGCTCCGTCAACCTCTGACGTGGTGACTTTCGAAAATGCCGAGGAGGCATAGATAACCGCAAGTAACCCGAGATGAAAAAATTTCATAGGCATCCCCTTTATATGGTAGAATAACCAAATTATACCATATAAATAGTACAAGCAGTGATTTCCTTTCAACGAGGATGCAAGGTATTCGTTCAAATCGCACCGGATCTTTTGGCCTACCACCTTACTAAAACCACAGAAAATCTAAGAGATCTTTGCGAATAAATGCAAAGTTTTCTTAGGGAATTAGTGGATCAAAACTATAATAACAGAGGCGTTTCTATGAGGAGGCTAGGTGTTATTTAGAAATATCGATTTCCTATGAACACAACTCTTCGCATGCCTTTTCTAAGGAAAATTTGCCTGGTAATCGTTACCAGGTGGTAATGAATGGCCTGGATTTTTTAGGTTCCCAGGAGATCGTTCCTTCGGCTTTAGGAATGCTTTGGGCGGCGTCATCCCACATTTCTGGGTTTTCAGGTAAAGGCCTGATGGCATAAGTATAAGTACCGCGGGGAAGTCTTAGAGTTTTCGATTTACCGTTTGTGACCACAAACTCTGTTTCCGTGGTGATACTATCGGTGAAATAGGGGTCTGTCCCATCACTAGGGCCGTGGGGCTGTTCACAAGTAACGGCCGATGATTTCATAGAAAGTGACATCTGTTTAGCTAAGCGAAACATACTTGCATCTTCAGAGAATAGCGGATGCCAGCACAGTGACGTGTCTTGGCTCCACACCTTATCAGTGGTATCAACGAGAGATGAAATAACATCAGGAGTAGGAATTAAGCTGATGAGAAGATCTTCGGGTGGAGCTTTGAAGTCAATCCTGTGTAGGGATAAGGTTCCGAGTGCACTAGTTTGTTCGAAAAGGTGACTCATAAATTTTAATTCCGCTACAGCTTTGGCTAGTCCAAAGTTGGCGGATAATGCAGCTTGGTCAATGTCTGACGCTTGGCAAGTTGAAGTCTGCCATTTTTTACTGGTCATAACCAGTGGCAATTCTGTAGGGAGGGAGTTTTCAATGATTTTGCAGAAAACTTGTAATTTATGTGCTACTTGCGCTGATGCTAACGTATCGGCAAGGTTTTTTGCAATGGCAACACGGCGCGTCAGTAGGTAGGGTTGGCGCCCCCAGCGCCGAATCATATTGGCTTGAATGTCTAATAGCGCTGACTTAGCAGAAGCTAAATTGCTAAGGGGGAGTTTACATTGAAAGCCATTGTTAATTGGCTCGATAGATTCGCAGTCACTCGTAATTTCTTTGACTAGTTTTTTTAAATTTTCGGAGAAGGCGGGATCAACTGTGACTGGAGATTTATTCTCACATAGGTCTTTTTGAAGGGTTGCTATGTCTAACCTACCGTTGGCAAGTGCTAAGCGTGTACCTTGAACTTCCAGCTTGAGTGCATCCCTTTTGATGTCGAATTTCAAGGGGAATTCACCGTACTGAGTTAACAGATTTAGTGACAGTGCTATTGCGGCGTCTTTGTTTGCACAGTTTGGTTTTGCTACCGTGGCAATTTGCTCACCACTTGGACTAGTGAGTAAAAGAAATTCTTGAGAATCGGTATGCTCGCGTGGAGCATAGGGAGGTGATAAAGGCTGAGTACCTGATAAGGCTAACTCCCCACCATTGAGCCCATCTGGGTGCGGTTGGCAGCTATTGACTATGAATAAAAGGGAGACGCGGGCCAGTGCGTTAGAGTTGAACAATCTCTTGCACGGCCATATCAACTTTTTCATGGTAACCACCAAGTGCTGGGTTTGCTGCTTCAACCGATAACGAGAGGGGTTGGCACAACCTCAAAACAAAGTGGTTCGCTTCACTGCCATCACGGTTCTTGGTAATCACATGCACGTCTTTTAGCTCTGTGCGTTCGTGCATGGTATTTTTAGCCCAAAGGAACAGTGATGGATCAGCGACGAAATCACGCCTAAATGTTACTCTAGTTAACTCACCGGAGTCACCCTCGACCTTGATTTGCCCAGACAACCCATCAACCGCATCGAAAGCGCCGTAGTTAACGCCATCAATTTCGATGAATGTCTGAGTCGTAGGTGATGCGAAGTCTGCAGTAGAGATTTTAGCAATCGCAAAAGGTAACGCGAGCGATCCAAGGAGCATTGTCCTTGTTAGCCAGTTACGGATTTTTGCGGGCTTAGATCTCACGTGATGACACCATCAATGAGGGGGTTAAAGTTACGATGTGCCTTTAGGTTAAGTTTAGCACATCATTCTCATCTTTCAAACTTCAGTACCGCTATCGGCCTTTCATTTTTAAACTTTAGCAATACAGTCGATCTCAACTAATACATCCTTAGGAAGCCTAGCTACTTCGACTGTTGCTCGCGCTGGAAAGGGCGCAGTAAACAGCTCGGCGTAGATACCATTAACTATCTGAAATTGATTCATATCTTTCAGGTAAATTGTTGTTTTTAAAACCTTTTCGGTTGAGCTATGGCCAGCATGTAACACAGCGACAAGATTTTTTAGCACTTGCCGCGTTTGTGCTTCAATTCCCCCATCAACAATGAGGCCTGTCGAGGGGTCAATCGGGATTTGACCTGAAACATATAGTATTCCACCTGCCTCGATTGCCTGTGAGTAGGGTCCAATAGCGGCAGGTGCATCGTTAGTTTGAATGGCTCTTTTTGACATTCTTTAAACTCCAGTTAAGTCTTAACGAAATACTGGCAAAAAAACTTGTCTTGGAAAAGAGTTAAATTAAATTAATTGAATTTTTTTTTCCTAGTTTAGCGGCGCCGGTGGGGGCGTATTGGCGAGCTCGGTTGCTTCCGCAAGCAGCTCGGTTAATGCCCCTCTTGCCTCGTCGGGGAGGGTTTCGGCCGCTAGCCCCTTTTCGAGGTGCCTCACGGCATCGCTGGGCTGATTTAAACTTAGAAGAGCCTGAGCAGCATGGACATGGAGCTGCCAGGGCAACCCCTTGGTGTTAAGGTTTTCAGCCTGCCAAATGACAGGTGGAATTTTGGCAAAATCGCCGGCAATGCCGTATGCACCTGTGAGTTCAATTAAAAACTGGGGGTCTCGTTCCCCTTGGTGGTACAGTTTTTCTAAGACACCTGCCTTAAGGTAGCGGTCACCCGTGGTGGTGAGATTCGCCGCAAGGGAAAGCCCTGCCCAAGAACACCGTTTTTCAGCAATGCCAAATAGGGTGTCGGGCATATACTCACCCTGCTTTTCTCTAAGTAGTAGAGCGAGTAAGTCCCATAGGGCAAAATGGTTGGGCTCCGCATCAATACCAGCCATGCACCACAATTCGGCTTCATCTAAACGGCCTTGATTCAAAAATATTTGCACTAAATTGACGTACGGAGCTGGCTCCTCGGGGATGAGTTCCTGGGCCTGGCGAAACTGTGCCTCTGCTGCATCACTGTCTCCAGCCAGCATAGCAGCCACGCCAATCGCCAGCTGGGCCCGAAAATCCTGTGCATTTTTAATATCAGGGTATTCCTCTGCCAACTGCAGTGCGGCAGTCGGAAGATCCATCGTGACGAGCTCGTCTAGTAGATCAACAATCTCAGTTTTTGTGAGTCTCTGTTTGGCTTTAGCTTGTCTGTGGTAACTTGCAAGAAAGTGGGTCAGAGCTTCGGCTTCATCACTATCATGGTGGGGACTAACTTCCCCTTCATATAAATCTTCGGCGATACCGAGGTAAGATCGTAAATGAGGTCCCATGGGATACGATTTAAACCGTTCAATTTGCAAGTCTGTCGTCATGCATCAACCTTTTGATAGTGTCTCATAGTGGAACTTTCTACCTACATTGGGTCGTGGGTTCCCTGCAAGCACCAAAAATTTATAAAAAAGTATGTTTATCACTTAAAGAATTCTACTTTCCCACGATTTCGAGTCTTGATTGCGCTCCATACCAATGGTACGGTAGGAGGCTGGCGCGAAGTGATGAATATGACTAGCTAATCAGGTCGTTAAACACGACCCGCGGGCGAGCGTTCGTCCAGCATTCTTTCTTGAATGTCGGGGACTTACTTCACCTGACGAGTGCCGTTGGAGTAGTGAGCGGATGACTGTTGCTGAGAATACAACCCCTAGTTTGAATAAGACGTTAAGTGAAAAACTAGCTCAAAAGTTTCCTCGAGCTAACGTCAGGTTTGCAGAAAATCCGAAGCATAAGGACGAAGATACTCTTGAAGTATCTTCGGCATCAGTGCTGGAGATCGCAGGTGAGCTAAAAAAAGAATTCCCCTTTCTCATGGATGTTTGCGGTGTAGATTATCCGGAACGTAGTGAGAGGCTCGAAGTGGTCTACCACTTTGCTAACCATGAGGACAAACGAAGGCTCCGTGTAAAAACGAGGGTGGCAGACGGTGCAGCTCTTCCTTCAGTGACCTCGGTCTATCGGTCAGCGAACTGGTTTGAGCGGGAAACCTACGACATGTTTGGTGTGCAATTTGAAGGGCATCCAGATTTACGTCGTATTTTGTGCCACGAAGATTTTGTTGGATATCCACTGCGTAAGGATTATCCAGCGGATCGCAGTCAGCCGCTTGTAACTCCGATTGATCATACGTTTGCAAAAGACCGAGCTCGGATGCAAGCAGCAGAAGAAGATCATCTTTCTGACCGTGTTTGGATTAATATTGGTCCCGCTCACCCTGCGACCCACGGAACTCTGCGGTTTATGGCGGTGCTATCGGGGGAAACCATAGAGAAGGTTGACGTCGAAATCGGGTATTTGCATCGCTGTTTTGAAAAAATGTGTGAAACTCACGATTACAATCAGATCATCCCCTACACCGACCGCTTAAACTATTGTTCGGCGCCTATCAATAATCATGCTTGGTGCCGGACTATTGAGAAAATGTTAGGCATCGAAGTCCCTGCTAAGGCGCAGGTGATGAGGATGATCCTCGATGAGTTTTCTAGGATTATCGATCACTTTGTGTGTACATCAACGAACGCCGTGGATTTGGGCGCACTGACGAACTTTTGGCTCGGATTTCAAGCTCGTGAAAAGGTTTACGATTTATTTGAAAAGCTTTGCGGTGCACGTTTAACGGTATCA
>JACCDO010242188.1_pt1 | contig 11306 bp, 8 predicted proteins | sample 7446101 | NCBI WGS metagenome assembly JACCDO01 (sample SAMN15323440, study PRJNA562643) | freshwater metagenome | isolation source: river surface water | place: USA:Blue River Watershed | collected 2017-08-16
ACCGCTGGCGCTGGAGCTGTGACCACCGGCGGCGCCGGCCGCGTCGGCGCCGTCACCGCGGGCGCCGGCGGGGCGCTTCGCCCCAACACCGCCCGCACCTTGTCTTTCAGCCGATCCCGCAGGCCCATCCGCACCCTCCGTTGCCCCGCTGTAGCGCAGCGGGCGGCGCTGTCACCGCCTTGTCCGCCGCGATCAGCCCTGGCTGACCAGCTCAATCGGCAGCTCGTTCACCGCGAAGGTGATCTCCTTGCGGTAGCCCGAGGCCTCGCCGCCCAACTGGTAGGGCATCGGGTCATCGAAGGAGACCCGCACCCGGTCGGCGATGTAGTCGAAGCAGCCCGGGTGGGTGAGCCGCCCCCGCCAGCAATCGAGGAAGTGAATCCCCGCCTGCAGGGCGCTCATGTCCAGGATGCGGAGCTGAAAGCGCCCCGGCTCCTTGGTGGCGTGGGGAAACATCTTCATCCCATACCCATAGAGCGGCGTGGTGGCCGTGCCCAACAAGGTGCATCCCCCCTGGTAGATCACCTTGCCCGCCGGGATCGGCGCCCCCCGCGGATGGCCGTCCACGTCGATGCGCTGGGCCGGCCGGCCCAGGTTCACCACCGTCACCCGCGGCTTGCGGCGCAGCAGGTAGTTGGGGATGGTCTTCAGGTAGCCGGCCAGGACGTATCCGGGGATGCCCTTCACCAGGGCCTCCCAGAAGGTGCCCTTCACCTTCTTCTTGAGCCAGTTGTAGTCGTTCAAAACCGCCGCGTCGTGGCCCAGCCCGGCGAAGGGAAAGAGGGTGCCCTCGGCCTCCACCATCTGCACCGGCACCAGCTTGTGGAGCTGGCCGGCCGCCCAGCGGCCCAGGTCTTTGGCCGGCGTGGCGCTGCCCAGCCAGTGGGCCAGGGCGTTGCCGGTGCCCAGGCGCAGCACGCCCACCGCCGGCAGGGGCTGATCCGGCCGGCGCAGGGCGACGAGGTTGTTGATCACATCCACGATGGTGCCGTCGCCGCCGCCGGCGAAGACCGTCTTCACGCCGGCCGCCACGAGGCCCTCCAGCACCTCGCGGGCGTGCTCCTGGGAGCGGGTCAGGATCACCCGCTCCGACGGGAGCACCCGCCGCAGCGCCGCCACGAGGCGGGGCGTCACCCGGCCAGCGTTGCCGTTGAGCACCACCGCGTAGCGCTCATCGGGCACCACGAAGCGGGGGGCGAGGGCGGTGACCTCCATCCGGCGGGCCTAGGCGCCGACCAGATCGTAGACGCTGGCCAGGGCGCCCGGCAGGGCCTCGGCGTCCTTGCCGCCCGCCTGGGCCATGTCCGGCCGCCCGCCGCCGGTGCCGCCGACGAGGCTGGCCACCTTCTTCACGATGTTGCCGGCGTGGGCGCGCTTTCCGGCGATGTCCTTGCTCACCACCGCCACCAGCTTGACCGCCCCGCCCTCGCGGCTGCCCAGCACCACCACCGCGGTGCCGAGCTGATCGCGCAGGCGATCGGCCTCTTCGCGCAGGGCCGCGGCGTCGCCATTGTCGATCTCGGCGGCCAGCACCTTGATGCCGCCGATCTCGCGGGCCTGGCTCAGCAGGTCGCCGGCCTTGGCGCGCGACAGCTCCTTCTTGAGCTGCTCCAGCTCCTTTTCGAGGCGCTTGCGGTCGTCGATCACGCGCTGGACGAAGTCGGGGAGCTGCTCCACGTTGGCCTTCACCAGCTCGCCGGCCTGGCGGGCGAGGCGGTCGCGGCCGCGCACCCACTGCAGGGCCGAGGGGCCGGTGAGGGCTTCGATGCGCCGCACGCCGGCCGCCACGCCGCTCTCGGAGACCACGCGGAACATGCCGATGTCGCCGGTGCGGCTGGCGTGGGTGCCGCCGCAGAGCTCCACCGAGAAGCCCGGCACGGTGATCACCCGCACCTCGTCGCCATACTTCTCGCCGAAGAGGGCCATCGCGCCTTCGGCCTTGGCCGCCTCGATGCTGGTCTCCTTCACCTGCACCGCGTCATTGCCGAGGATGCGCGCGTAGACGATGTCTTCGACCCGCTCGATCTCGTCTGCGGTCATGGCCTTGTGGTGCGAGAAGTCAAAGCGCAGGCGGTCGGGCTCCACCAGCGAGCCCTTCTGCTGCACATGCTCGCCCAGCACGCTGCGCAGGGCGGCGTGGAGCAGGTGGGTGCCGGTGTGGTTGAGGCGGGTGCGGGCCCGCCGGGCGCCGTCCACCGCGAGGCTGACGTCGTGGCCCACCATCAGGGCCCCTTCGCTCACCTTGCCCACATGGGCCACCAGCCCGGCGGAGGGCTTGCGGGTGTCGGTCACCGCGAAGGCGCCATGGCCGCTGCGGATCTCCCCCTGGTCGCCGCACTGGCCGCCGCTCTCGGCGTAGAAGGGGCTGCGCTCCACCAGCACCATGCCCTCTTCGCCCGCCTGGAGGATCTTGACCTCCACGCCATCCTTGACCAGGGCGACCACCGTGGAGCGGTCGGCCTCGCGGACATAGCCGGTGAATTCGGTCTGCAGGCCGCGGCCCTTCAGCTCATGCCAGACCGCGCCCACGCTGCTCTCGCCCGAGCCCTTCCAGTTCTGGCGGCCCTGCTCGCGCTGGGCCTCCATCGCGGTCGTGTAGCCCTCTTCGTCCACGCTGCCGCCGCGCTCTTCGGCGATCTGGCGGGTCAGATCGAGGGGGAAGCCGTAGGTGTCGTGCAGGCGGAAGGCCAGCTCGCCAGGGACCTTGGCGGCGCCGGCCTTCTCGAAGTGGCCCTCGAGCAGACCCAGGCCGCGGTCGAGGGTCTGGCGGAAGCGCTCTTCTTCGGCCTTCACCACCTCGCGCACGAAGGTGCCCCGCTCGCGCAGCTCGGGGTAGTCGTCGCCCATGTGGTCGGCCACCGCGTCGGTGGCGAGGTGCAAGAAGCTCTCTTGCAGGCCGATCTTCACGCCAAAGCGGATGGCCCGGCGCATGATGCGGCGCAGGACGTAGCCCCGCTCCTCGTTGCTGGGCATCACGCCGTCGGAGATCAGGAAGGCCGTGGCCCGGGCGTGATCGGCGATGACGCGGATGGCCACGTCGGCCTCGCCGCCGCTGCCGTAGGTGTGGCCGGCCTGACGGGCCACCGCCCCCATGATCGGCGCGAAGCAGTCGGTGTCGTAGTTGGAGTAGACCCCCTGCACCGCGGCGGCGACCCGCTCCAGGCCGGCGCCGGTGTCGATGCTCGGGCGGGGCAGGCGGGTCATGGTGCCGTCGGCGCTGCGCTCGAACTGCATGAAGACGAGGTTCCACAGCTCGACGTAGCGGCTGCTGCCCGTCGCCGGACCCCCCGGCGGCCCAAAGGCCTCGCCGTGATCGTAGTGGATCTCGGTGCAGGGCCCGCAGGGGCCGGTGTCGCCCATGCTCCAGAAGTTGTCGTCGGCGCCCAGGCGCTGGATGCGCTCCGCCGGCAGCGCGCCCAGCCCGCGCCAGAGCTCGAGGGCCTCGTCGTCTTCTTCGTAGACCGTCACCCACAGGCGCCGGGGATCGAGGCCGAAGGGCCCGGTGAGCAGCTCCCAGGCGTAGCGGATGGCCTCGGGCTTGAAGTAGTCGCCGAAGGAGAAGTTGCCGAGCATCTCAAAGAAGGTGTGGTGCCGCGGCGTGCGCCCCACGTTCTCCAGATCGTTGTGCTTGCCGCTCACCCGCAGGACCTTCTGCGCGGTCGTGGCGCGGCTGTAGGGGCGCTGCTCCTGGCCGGTGAAGACGTCCTTGAACTGCACCATGCCCGCGTTGGTGAAGAAGAGCGTGGGGTCATCGGCCGGGATGAGCGAGGACGAGCTCACGATCTTGTGGCCATGGCCGGCGAAGAAATCGAGGAAGGTACGGCGAATCTGGTGAGCCTTCACGGCTGACTCCTCCCGGGCGCGGGGCGGCCCGCGGAAATGCGGCGTCTTCTATGGCCGCGCCGGCCCTTGGACAAGGCGCCGGCCCTCGCCTCAGTCCCAGTCATCGGAGCCGATGCCGCGCAGGCGCAGCGACAGCTCATCGGGGTTGTTGACGCTGCGCAGCGCCGCGGCCTCGTCGATCACGCCGTCTTTGAGCAGCCGGTAGACCGCCTGATCGAAGGTTTGGGTGCGGTAGACCTTGTGGCCCGAAGCCATGTGGTCGGGGATCTCGCGCACGCGCGCCACATCGGCGATGCACTCGCTGATGACGCCGGTGTTGAGCATCACCTCGACGGCGGCCACCCGGCCGCCCGTCTTGGTGGGCACGAGGCGCTGGGAGAGCACCGCCTTCAAGATGCCGGCGAGCTGGTGCCGCATCTGGTCCTGGTGGTGCGGCTCGAAGAAGCCGACGATGCGGTTGATGGTCTCCGGCGCGTCGACCGTGTGCAGGGTGCCCATCACGAGGTGGCCCGTCTCCGCCGCCTGGATGGCGATCTCCACCGTCTCCTTGTCGCGCAGCTCACCCACCAGGATGACATCCGGATCCTGGCGCAGCGCCGCCCGCAGCGCCGACGCGAAGGTGGCGGAGTCCTGGCCCACCTCGCGCTGGTTGATGATGCTCTTCTTGTCGGAGAAGGTGAACTCAACCGGATCTTCGATGGTGAGGATGTGGTGGGCCAGGGTGCGGTTGATCTCCTCGATCATCGCCGCCAGCGTGGTGCTCTTGCCCGAGCCGGTGGTGCCCGTCACCAGGATGAGCCCCCGCTGCGTCATCGCGATGTCCTTCAACACCGGCGGCAGGCGCAGATCTTCGATGGCCTTGACCTGACCGGGGATGGCGCGCAGCACCATGCCGATCTGCTGGCGCTGGCGGAAGACGTTCATGCGGAAGCGCCCCAGCCCGTTGACCTGCCAGGCCATGTCCAGGTCGTTGGACTCCTTGAAGCGGGCCCGCTGGGCGTCGGACATCACGTTCCACGCCATCTTGCCGATGTCTTCGTTGGTCAGCCGAGGTGCGCCGCTGATCGGCGTGATCGAGCCCTGGACGCGCACCATCGGCGGCATCCCCACCTTGAGGTGGATGTCAGAAGCGCCCTTCTTGACCGCATAGGTACAGATCTCAACCAGTTCCATACAGACGAACCTCGGCGACGGTGCGCACAGCCTACCGCATGCGATCCCGCAGCGCAGGGGGCACCTGCGCCGCGGGCCGCCCGCCGGTCATTCGCCGCCGTCGCCGCCGCCCGAGAAGGTGCTCAGCAGGGCCGAGCCCTTGCCCAGGACCTCGCCGCGCAGGCGGGCCATCATCTCGGGGTGCTCGGAGAGGTAGGTCATCGCGTTGTCGCGGCCCTGGCCGATCCGCTCCTCGCCGACGGCGTACCAGGAGCCAGAACGACGAATCAGGTTCACCGCGGTGGCGAGGTCGATGAGCTCGCCCACCTGAGAGACCCCCTTGCCGTACATGATGTCGAACTCGGCCTGCCGGAAGGGCGGCGCCACCTTGTTCTTCACCACCTTGACCCGGGTGCGGTTGCCCACCACGTCCTGGCCGTTCTTGATCGAGCCGATGCGCCGGATGTCGAGGCGGATGCTGGCGTAGAACTTGAGCGCGTTGCCGCCGCTGGTGGTCTCGGGGCTGCCGAACATGACGCCGATCTTCTGGCGGAGCTGGTTGATGAAGATCATCACGGCGTTGGACTTGTGAATCGCCGCGGTGAGCTTGCGCATCGCCTGGCTCATGAGGCGGGCCTGGGCGCCGGGGGTGGCGTCGCCCATGTCGCCCTCCAGCTCGGCCTTGGGCACCAGGGCCGCCACCGAGTCCACCACCACCACGTCGATGGCGTTGCTGCGCACCAGGGTCTCGGCGATCTCCAGGGCCTGCTCGCCGTTGTCGGGCTGGCTGATCAGCAGCTCATCGACCTTCACGCCGAGCGAACGGGCGTAGTTGATGTCGAGGGCGTGCTCGGCGTCGACGAAGGCCGCCACGCCGCCGGCGCGCTGGGCCTCGGCGATGGCGTGCAGGGCGATGGTGGTCTTGCCCGAGGACTCTGGCCCGTAGATCTCGACGATGCGGCCGCGGGGGAAGCCACCCACCCCCAGGGCGAGGTCGACCGTCAGGCTGCCCGAGGAGATCACCTCGGTGACGGTCTTGTCGTTCTCGCCCATCTTCATGATCGAGCCCTTGCCGAACTGGCGCTCGATGCTGGAGATGGCGGACTCGATGGACTTGGCGCGGGTGGGATCGAGCGGCATGGGGGAGCTCCTGTCCGGCGGGGCCGGGTGGTCGAAGGAGGGGGAACAAACGAACGGGGGGAGGGCAGCGGCCGGGCCCGCTGGAAGCGCGGGGTCCAGCGCGCTGCCGCTCTGGACGCTCCTTTGGTAGCCCCCTGGGTCGCCCCTGGCAAGAAGTTCAGGTGGTCACAATTCGTCCGGAACCGCTTGAATGCGCAGGGGAGCTAATTCCGGTCGAGTCACGCCGCCCCGCACCCCCGATCGGCCGGTGGGGCCGCAGGATTGCGGGCATAAAATGTCCGACTGTGCCTACCAGGCCAGGGTGCCTGCGCCGGTGGCCAGACGCAGGCCGCGCAGGGCGTGGGCCGCGTCGCCCACCACGTCGAGGTAGAGCTGCTCGTCCTGGGTGCGCAGGGTCTCCATGTTCTGAAAGACCCCCGCCGCCTGCAAGGCCTGGGTGGTGAGCGCGATCTGCTGGGCGGCGCCGATCAGCATCTTCTGCTGCTCATCGGTGGGGGTGAACAGTCCCAGGGCGGCCATCTTCTCCATGCTCTCGAGGAAGTGGCCGACAAACTTGAGCCGCTGCACCAGCAGGCGCACCTCGTGCTCCGGGGCCTGCTTCATCGCCTTGTCGTAGAGGGTGAGCTCCTTGGGCAGGCGGTAGAACCAGAGCGGGATCTGCGCCAGCACCGCCTCTTTGGCCTTGGCGGTCGAGCGCCCCCGGGCGACCGCGTAGCTGGCGCCCTGCAGGATGTGGGCCCCGCCGCAGGTGTAGCCGAAGATGCCCTGGCCCTTCTTTTCGAAGTCGGCGCCGGCTGCGGCGGCCTGCTGCAGAAAGACCGTCTCCTGCACCAGCACCGTCACCGTAAAGGTGGCGAGGTTGTCCAGATCCATCTCGGTGCCGTCGGTCGAGGTCCAGCGCAGCGGGCCTTCGGGGGCCCAGGTGGCCAGGGCCTGCAGGGCCCAGGGAACGTCGTTGGGCGAGTCGAAGGAGGCGTGGTTGCGGGCCGGATCGAGCCAGGAGCTGAGCAGCACGCCGCGGTACAGATCGGCGACGGTGTGGGGCCGACCGTTCACCGTGACCTTTCGGTCGGGCCGCACGCCGATCTCGGCGAAGTTCTTCAACATCAGGGCGCTGTGCGGCTCGATGCGCTTCTTGCCCTTCTGGGTGGGAAAGCGCACAAAGGCCCCGCCGCCGGCGGGCAGCTCTTCGGCGTAGGTGGCGAAGAGGTACTCCACGCCGGGCTCGCCGTTGGTCAGCTTGAAGTCGGGACCCTGGGCCAGCAGACCATGGGCCACCGCCCAGGGGTTCTCCGGGTCGCCGCCATAGCGGTTGACGATCTCGGCCAGCAGCGCATCCGCGGCGGCGTAGGCCGGGTCGGCGGGAATCGGCTTGGGCGTGCGCCCCTCGCGGGTGGGCAGCACCGGCTCCAATTGGGCCACCGAGGCGAGGTTCCAGGGCCCCTGCGCCGGTGCGGCCGCCTTGGGCGCCGGGGCCGGCGCGGTCGCCGTCGGCGCCGGGGGTGGAGGGGTCGTGGGCTCGCCACAGGCCGCCAGAAAGAGCAGGAGCAGCGCGCTCATTCCTCTTCTTCCGCTCCCTTCTTGCCCTTCTTCTTCTTGCCGCCCTCCTCCTCGGCGCCGCCGCCCTCTTTGGCCTTGGCCGCCGCCTCGTCGAGGAGCATCTGAGACACGTCGATGCGCTCGATCTGATCATCCGAACAGATGTAGACGATGCCCTGGCGCACCGCCATGCGCGGGTTCTTGATCGGCCGGGTGATGGCCTGGATCGTGAACTCCATCTTGGTGCCCTTCTTGAACTTGAACACCTTGCCGGCGTCGGTGAGCACCCACAGCTTGCCGGTCTCGTCGAGGGTGATGTCCATGTCCTCGAAGTCCTGGCCGAGCAGGCCTTCGCCCATGATGGCGCCGTGGCGGAAGCCACCGACCTCGTACTGGATGATCTTGTCGCCGAAGGCGAACCAGAGCTGACCCTCCGGGCTGACCTCGACGGCATTGGGGGCGCCGTCCTTGATCTCGAAGCGGTCGACCTCTTCGGAGTCCAGCGTAAAGCCCACCGCCTCGTCGCCGATGATGGCGTACAGGCGCTTCTTGCTGGGCATCCAGGCCACATAGGCGGTGCCGCCCAGGCCAGGCTCGGCGCTGTTCTCGGTGCGGACCACCCAGCTGATGCGCTGGCGGCCTTGATCATCGAAGACCTGCACCCGCCCCTTGGCGTCGATGCCGGCCCAGCCGTCGACCTCCTTCTCGGGGATGAGGTCGATGTCGAGCGCGTTCATCCACTCGCCGGGCCCGTCGCCGGCCTTGGAGCCGCTGGCGTACCAGGTGCGGCCCTTGGTGAACCAGGCGTTGGCCACATCCGGCCCCGGCCCGTAGACCTTGTCGGGCTTGCCCTTCTCGGTGTAGCGCTGCACGCGGTTGTTGCCGATGTCGGCGGCGTAGACGTTGCCCTCGCGGTCGATCTCCAGGTTGATCGGCTCGCCATAGGACTTGAGCGCGCCGACCTCCCAGCCGGTCTGGCCCCAGTAGGGGATGTTGGCGTTGCCCCCGCCCTGCAGCTCCTGGAGGGCCGCGAAGATCTCGGCCATCTGCCGCAGGGTGTCCTGCTCTTCGCCGGTGGCGCGCAGGCTGGCCAGCTCGATGGCCGGAATCGCGTTGGCGTCTTTCAGCTTGCGAAGGGCCGTCTGGGCGCGGGTGCTGGAGATGATCGCCTGGGCCCGGTACCCCTCGGGCACGCTGGCCTTGACCTTCTGACGCAAGTAGGGCGGCCCGTCGATGACGGCCGACATCAGCATCGAGAAGGAGGCGGCGTCTTCGCCGTTGTTGGCCTTGATCTTCTCGTAGGCGGCACCCAGCTCTTCATCGAACTTCTCGATGGTCTTGGTGGCCTCCTTGCTGGCCAGCCACTTGTCCACCGTCGCCGCCGTGTCGCGCTTGGGGAAGTTGACCGCCACCTCGGTGATGAAGAGCTCCTGGAAGACGATGCCCTCGTAGGTCTCGTCGATGACAAAGCGCACCTTGCGGCCCGTCACCGAGACCGGCACATCCACCCGCTGCATGCGATCTTCGAGGCGCAGGGGCTTGCCCACCTCCTTGCCGTCGATCAGCACCCGCACGACCTTGGGGCGGCTGTACTCCCGGTAGGACTTGCTGCCCTCGGTGAGGTTGCCCGGCCAGAAGGAGACCGAGGTGAGGGCCGTGGGCTTGCCGAGGTCCAGCTCCACCCACTCGCCCACGGCGTCGCTGGCCTTGGCCTCGCCCCAGGCGGTGCTGAAGAGCCCGTCGGTGGCGTGATCGGCGGGGTGCTTGCCGTTGGCGTCGGTGAGCGTGCTGGAGGCCGTGGCGGCGGCCAGGGCGGTTGAGGCGGCGAGGGAGAGGACCAGCATCCGTTGCGCTCCGAGACAGGGGTCAGGGGTTAGCCGCTTTGCCGGAGCTTCTCCACATGGCATCCGCCCCAGCACACGGTCGTTGGCGTCTCCTTGACAGCCTCTGCGCGTTGGCGCTGCTCTTGGGCGCCCCCGCTTGGGGGGCCCCGCCCGCGCCACCGCAGGTCGACCTCCACCTCGACACGCCAACCCAGCTTCTCCTCCGCAAGCTGCCCCTCGACAGCCCCTCCCTGGAGGCCGGTACGCCCAAGCTGCGGGCCGGCGGCACCAACATCGCGGTGATGGTGATCTGGCCGGGGCAGAAGGTCGATCCGCTGGTGCGCAGCCGCGATCTGATGCGCACCACCCTCGCCGAGATCGCCCGCCTGCCCGACGTCGAGCTGGCCACCGATCCACAGGCCGCCCGGCGCATCGCCGCCGAAGACAAGCTGGCCGTGCTGCTCTCGATGGAGGGGGCCCAGGGCCTCGGCGAGGGCGACTGGCGCGCCACCCTCGACGAATTCTACGGTCAGGGGCTGCGCCTGCTCGGCCTCACCTGGTCGCACAGCAACCGCTTCGCCGGCAGCTCCGGCGATCAAGGCGGCGGGCTCACCGAAGAGGGCCGGGCCCTGGTCGCCGCCGCCCGCCAGCGCCAGATCGTGCTGGACGTCTCCCACGCCAGCCGCGCCGCCACCCTGGAGGTCTGCCGCGGCGCCGGCGGCATCCCGGTGATCGCGTCTCACTCCGACGCCCACGCCGTTCACGCCGCCGCCCGCAACCTCACCGACGAAGAGCTGCGCTGCATCTGCGCCACCGGCGGGGTGGTCGGCCTCAACCTGCATGCCACCTTCGTGGGCCCCCAGGCCAACGTGGAGCGTGTGGCCGATCACGCCGTCCACATCGCCAACATCGGTGGAAAGCGCTGCGTGGCGCTGGGCTCGGACTTCGATGGCTACATCCAAAAGCCCGCCGGCCTGCCCGACGCCAGCGCCCTGCCCGCCCTCTTCACCGCCCTGGAGCGGCGCGGGTGGACCGCGGCCGAGCTGGACGGCCTGCGCGGCGAGAACTTCCTGTCGGCCTGGTCGCTGGTTCAGTCCAAGTAACATGGCGTTACACCAATAAAAAAGGCGGATTCATCATGCCCCTTGTCTGGCATCTTCACGAGGCGGTCTTGCCCGAGACCAGCCCCTATGTGGCCCCCCTCGGCCAGCGCGGCGTGCGCGCCCTGGCGGTCAGCGTGCGCGATCCCGACCAGCCGCGGGTCTGGAAGGCCAGCGAGTACGGCGAGCAGTCGCACAAGAACAACGGCTTTCACGCCGAGTACGAGGAGGGCGCGGTCGAGGATCGCCTGATCCTCTGGTTTGACAGCCGCCTGCGCCAGGAGCCGGTGCGCGTGGCCTTCGCCGTCTGGGAGCCCTGAGATGAAGCCGGGACCTCGCCTTTGGGTGCCCCTGGCGCTGATCGGCCTGTGGAGCCTCGCCTGCATGGCGCCCCACCGCGGTGGCGGCGTCCGGCGGGCCGAGCTTGGGGCGGTGGAGTTCAAGCTCGATCAGGTGCTGGCCAACCAGGCCCTCCAGCAGGCCGCCCTCGACGAGCTGGTCGCCGCCTCCTGCCGCCAGGGCTCGGGCGAGATCACCCTCTTCTTTGGGCCGATGCGCGACAGCCTCTACGGCTTCGAGCTGGAGCGGCTGATCGCCTTCCTCGACCGGGTGGCCTTTGAGGCCCGCGGCCGCGAGGTGATCTTCGTGGCGGTGGGCTCGGCCACCGAGTGGCGCGACCCCGGCCGCAGCCGGGCCCTCTCCCTCGATC
>JACCDO010793502.1_pt1 | contig 11306 bp, 7 predicted proteins | sample 7446101 | NCBI WGS metagenome assembly JACCDO01 (sample SAMN15323440, study PRJNA562643) | freshwater metagenome | isolation source: river surface water | place: USA:Blue River Watershed | collected 2017-08-16
AGGATTTAGTAAATATGATATTTTTCTTCTTAAATTTAATAGATATGGATTAATTAATGATGGAAACGGAAGTAGTAATTTTACTGGTTCTGGAACTGGTAATTACCGTTTTAATAGAGAATTATTTATTGAAAACAGTAGTAAAATACCAGATGGAACAGAAAAAACTATTGTTATATCAAATAATATTCAAAATAATAATAATAATACACCTGGTAATATATGTTTAATGATTATCGATAAGGATACAGATGATTGGAATGGTTATTATCCATATAGAACTTTATGGTTTTGTGAAGGTGTTACATTAGTATCATATAATGGTAAATGGTTATTGAAATCATCTTCTACAGGCGATGGATTACCAAAAAGAAGTATAGTTATGTGGGGTGGTGACCAAACTGATATACCAGAAGGTTGGGGCTTATGTGATGGTAGAGTTTATCACGGTGTTACTACACCAGATTTAAGAGGTAGATTTGTTTTAGGTTATAATCCAGACGTTGTTATTCCAATTGATAGTTCTGGTAATAGAGCACCTATTAATTCAGTTGGTAATATAAGTGGTGAGTTAAACCATGAATTGAAAATTGGAGAAATACCTGCTCATAAACACGGAGTTTCTGACCCTGGACATCATCATACAGTTGAATCAGATGATGCTGGTTCTAATAGTGGTGCGACATTTGGTCAAAGTACAGGTGGTGAAACATTAGGAGCAGCAGACCCTATTACTAATGAAGCTTCAACCGGTATTACAAATCAATGGACTGGTGGTCATAATTCTGCTGTAGATGGAACAACCGATTTAGCACCAAATGTAGCATATACTGAAACACATAACAATATGCCACCTTACTTTGTTTTAGCTTATATTATGAAATGCTATTAAATAAAAAATTATTTATTAAACAAAAAAAAAGAATATAATAATAAAAATATGTTAAATTATAAAAACAAATATATCCAATAATTATATATATGACTATTGGAAATATTATACAAATTGAAGCTAAAGGCCCTGAAGATGAGTTATTATATGGTAATCCACAATTCACTCACTTTAAACAAGTATATAAAAGATGTACAAACTTTGCAACTGATTATTATAAAATAGCAGATAATGAAATTAAAAGTATGGATTTTGGTTCTAGAATTAAAATTAAATTATTAAATAATGGTGATTTATTGGGTGGTGTATATTTAAATATTAAGTTTAAGAATTTAACTAGAAAAACACCATTTACATTTTTGAATGGTCAACATACTGATGAACCTCAATTTACATCATATATTAATGGTATTGGTTTTAATATTATAGATGAAATTAAATTTTATATAGGTGGTATAGAAATTGAACGCTTAAGTGGAGAATTAATATTTTTAATTAATGAATTACTTTATAATCATTCTAAAAAACAATCATTCTATAAAATGAATAAATATTATCAAAATTCATTCGAAGTTGGTCATACTAATACTAAGAATGTACAAACTATTTTATTTATTCCATTCTTTTTTACTAGAAGTTCATCAGTTTATTTACCTATGTGCGCTTTACGTAATACTGAAATTTATTTAGAAATTAAATTTAAAGATGCAGCTAATTGTTTAATTAATAGTTACAATGTTTCTGATGGTTTATCTCCTGTTCCAGGTGTAAATGGTTTCATTAATGGCGAACCATCCCCTGCACCTGTCGAATTATATCAAAAATATAATGAAGAAGTTAATTATGGTATTGATAATGTTGAAATCTTTACTAAGAATATATTTTTATCTCATAATGAAAAGAAATTATTTATGTTAAATGATTTAGTTTTCTTATCTGAAATATTTAATATTGGTATTACAGAAACTATTGAAGAACCAACTCATAAATATGTTTATACATATCCATTAACATTTAAAGGTCCTACTAAATACTTATTCTGGGTATTACAACGTGAAGATGTATATGATGCACATATGTTTGATAATTATACTTCAACATTTAACTTAAAATATAAAGGTTATTATAACTTTGATTATGATGACCATTTATTAGATGAAGCATCTATCTTAGTCAATAATAATCATCTTACAAATATGAAAAATGCAGTTTTCTTATCTAATATACAAATGTATGATAACTTTAATTCTGGTACTGATTTAAATGTTTATAATTTTTCATTCTCATTAGACCCTTGTAGTAGTGAACCAAATGGTACATTGAATTTTTCAAGATTATTAAAAAAAGATATTTCTATCAAATTAGTTGATTCAGAAAATTATTGTAATTGTATTGAAAAACCTAAAATATTACTTAGAACATATTCATGTAGTTATAATATACTTCGTATTAAAGATGGTCTTGGTGGTCTTGTTTATAATTAAACAAATAATTTAAAAAAATCAATTTATTTTATTTAATTTGTTTTATAAATTTTAAATTTGATTATTTATTTTTCTAATTTAAGATTTAATAATTAATATAACTTATAAAATATGTCTCTTAATCACTTATCAAAAAGAATTGTATGGTTTGATATTGAAACTACTGGTTTTAATGTTTTTCATAATAACATCATTGAAATTGCTGCATTAGACAATTATGGTAATACATTTGAAACATTAATAAATCCCAAATGCTTTATACCAAAAAAGATTACTGAAATTACTAAAATAGATAATAGTATGGTCAACGATAAACCGTGTGCAGATGAAGCATTAATACAATTTGTAGATTTTATAAATGGTACTAGCTTATTTAATATTAGCCGTCAGAACCGTAGAGCAAAATATTGTATTGGCCATAATGCTCTCGCATTTGATAGTCCATTTATTAATGCACAATGTAAAAAATACAATATATTCATACCTGAATTCAAAGTTATTGATACTATGCGTCTATCACAATACATATTAACAAATAATTATTCACACTCTCTCGCTAGTTTATCTGAATTCTTTAATATACCAAATAATAATGCACATAGGGCAATGAGTGACGTAACTACTACAAAAGATATATTTATATTACTTATTAGTATATTCAAATCATATAACAGTTCTGAATCAATCACAATAAATGATATTGATAAAGTTTATGAATTAACAACTGTATAAAAATAAATACATAATCATTTTATTTATATTTTTATAAATTAAATTATTATTGATATATAATATATATGTCTGATAACAATAAAAGATGTACTCTTATTTCAGATAATGATTTACCAAAAGTAAATATTAATTTTATTGATTTGGAAATTAAAAACATACGTTCTAGATTTATTAAGTTTTTAATAAAATACAATATTGATAAAAATACTTTTAATAATTTTCATTCAAATATTAAATGGGGTTCATTAAATCTTCAAATAAAAGATGAAACTCAATTAAAAGAATTATTTGATTTAAGAAAAAATATTACAGACTTTTTAAATAAATTATGTTACAGTTCTATCAATAGTCCTGAATTTATTAAATCCAAATGTTATACTGAAACAGCATATGATAAAATTATTTCAACTTGTAAATCATTTGGAAGTACAAACGTAACATCTGATATAGATATTACAATTAGTGGACAATGTATTGCCGTTAATCTTACTAAACTAAAACTAATACGTAAATATTTAAAAGATATATTTGATGGTAGTAAAATGTATTCTGATAATTCAGTATCAGATATGTCTAAATATTATTTATTTAATAATTCAGATGGTTCATTTGATATTAAAAAGGTACATTTGTTTTTTGATATTAATTATTATATTAGCAACTTTGCAATTAAAAAAAATAAAAATGAAGTAATTGACCCTAATCAAAATAAAACCGATTTATTAAGTTCATTTTATATTTCAAATAGTTTGAAACAAATTGATTATGCATTATTAGAATATAAAAAACTTAAATATAAAATGGATTATTCATTAACAGAATGTAGTAATGAATTAGAATATGATACATTAGCATTAAATACTGATAAAATTATTAGTAGTGCCTCTGTCGCTGGTTCTAGTCCTGATAATATTAACAATCTTATTAATAATATTTCTGAAATTAGTACATTTGAAGATGAGTGTTATCATTCACAAGGTGCATTTTTTCACGTTGTTTTAATTATGCAACGAGGTATTAATTTTACAGATAGTAATAACAACACTTCTGCATATAACTTTTTATTGGTTCAAAGTTTTATTGAAAATTTATGTTTTTCATTTACTCATTTTAATCGTAGAGATAAATATTTAAAACGTGCAATTGATGCTAAAAATAGATTATTATCTGATATAAATAATAATTTTAGTCAATACATAAATTTAATAAAACAAACCAATATTGATAGTCTAATAAATTCAGAAAATAACGTGAATATAGGTAGTAATATTGATAAGTTCGTATCTATTAGTATAGGCGGAAAACGTTCTAAACCTAAAAGAAAATAATTTATATTTTTAGAAACAATTATGATAACAATTGTCTAGGAAAATAAAAAATAATTTATTATGTTTGAGACCTAAAATATAATAAAATATAAAAAATATTTATTTAAAACTATAAAACTATATAATAATAAAATGAGAGTATTAAAAAGAAACGGCGTATACGAATCTGTATCATTTGATAAAGTTATCACAAGAATCAGAATTTTATGTGATATTAGTCCTAAATTAACTATTATTGACCCTATTGAAATTGCTCAAAAAGTATGTGCCCATATATTTGATGGTGTAAAAACATCTGAACTAGATGAATTAGCAGCTGAAATGTGTACTCAGCGTATGGTTGTTAATCCTGAATTCGGTGTTTTAGCATCCCGTATTATTATTTCAAATAGTCATAAAAATACTTCTCCATCTTTTTCAGAGGCTATGACCACTTTATATAATAATAAAGACCCTAATGGTTTACCAGCCCCATTAATTTCTGATAAAGTATATAAATTTGTTATCGATAATGCTAATAAATTAAATACTGTTTTAGATTATAGTCGTGATTATGATTTCGATTATTTTGCATATAAAACATTAGAAAAAGGTTATTTATTAAAAATCAAAAATAAGGTTATTGAACGTATTCAACATTTATTTATGAGAGTATCTATTGGTATTCATTGTGGTAATTTAAAAGAATGTATTGAAACATACGAATTAACTTCTAAGAAATTCTTTACACACGCTACTCCTACTCTTTTTCATTCAGGTACCCCTCATCCTCAATTATTATCTTGTTTCTTACTTGGTATGGATGATTCCGTAGAAGGTATCTATAAAACATTATCCGATAGTGCAATGATTTCTAAATGGGCTGGTGGTATTGGTATCCATATCCACGATATTCGTTCAGAAAATTCTATTATTCGTTCTACTAATGGTAAATCAAATGGTTTAGTACCTATGTTACGTGTATTTAATGATACTGCTAGACATATCAATCAATGTTTTACTCCAGATACTTGGGTATATACAAAATTCGGTCCAAAACAAATGAAAGATTGTTGTGTTGGTGAAGAATTATATACAGTCGATGGTTCTTTTAAAGATATCTTACAAGTTTCTATTAAAGACGTTGATACAGATATTTTAGCAATTAAATCGCATCAATCTGTTAAACCAACTAGAGTTACAAAAGAACATCAATTATACGTTAAAAAAGATATGCATTCTAAAGCAGAATATATTAATGCATCTGATTTACAAGTTGGTAATTATATGGGTTTCCCTGAAAAATATGATAGTTTACCATTCTCTAATTATTCAAACTTAGAATTACTTATTTATGGTAAAATATTATCTTTTGGTACTATTGATTCAAGCAATAATGTTTCTATTTCATTATCAAAAGAAAAACATATGCTTGAACAAACAAATGATATTATCAATTATTTATTAGAAAAGAATATTGATTTAACTATTAAACATAATACCGACCATGAAAATGACTTTTTAAAATCTGTATCATTGAAATTTAATTCAGATAATTTCATATTCAAATATAATGATTTTTATAAAAATGGTAAATTACATATTCTCGATGATTTATTGTATTATGAAACTAAATTTTTACATTATTTATATCTTGGATTATTCCCACAAACATATAATGATACAGTTCATACAAGTGTTCGAAAAGATAATTATGAATTAACATTACAAATTAAACACGTTTTAAATAAATTAAATATGTCATTTAAATGCGATATTGATGAAGATGCAGATAATGATGATTGGAGTTATGTACCATTAACATATATTACAGTCGTTAATACTGGTTTGAAATATATCTCAAATATTCACGATGAAGGTTTAAATTGGTATCCGATTACTGAAATTAATACTGTTAAATATTCTGGTGAAGTATATGATTTTAATATGCGTGATAATCACAATTATTTAACTGAATTAGGTATTGTTCATAACTCCGGTAAAAGAAATGGTTCATTTGCAATGTATTTAGAACCACATCATCCTGATATATTGGGTTTCTTAGAAGCTAAAAAGAATCATGGTGATGAAAATAGTAGAGCAAGAGATTTATTTTATGCGATGTGGTTATCTGATTTATTTATGGAAAGAGTAAAGAATAATCAAAATTGGTCTCTTATCTGTCCAAACAAGTGTAAAGGGTTAAGTGAAGCATACGGTGAAGAATATACTAAATTATATACTAAATATGAACAAGACCCATCTAATGTTATTAAATCATTACCTGCTATGGATATTTGGAAAGAAATATTAAAATCTCAAATGGAAACTGGTACTCCATATATTTGTTATAAAGATGCTGCAAACTATAAATCAAATCAACAGAATTATGGTACTATTAAATCATCTAACTTATGTGTTGCACCTGAAACTATGATTTTAACTAAAAATGGATATGAACAAATTTCTAATTTAGAAAATAAAGAAGTATCAGTATGGAATGGTTTTGAATGGAGTCAAGTTACTATTAATAAAACTGGTGAAAACAAATCTTTAATTCAAGTATCTTTTGATGATGGAACTACAATCGATTGTACACCGGAACATAAATTTCATATTAAAAATGATGAATCATCATCCCATTTAATAGTCGATGCTAATCAACTTACACCAAATATGGAGATTATTGATTTTACTTTACCATTTATTGAATCCGATTTTAAGGAAGATGGTTCATTATATGCAGATGGTTATACATTTGGAGGTAATTTAGTTGAAGATTCTTGTTTTGAATTTATTTTTCCAAGTTATGTCGATAGTATATCCCGTAAAGCTGAATGGTTATCTGGATTAGTTGATGCAAATTGTGATACTATTAATAAAGGTGCTTTAATTATTTATTCAGAACATTTAAATATATTGCAAAAATTAAAATTATTTTTACAAACTTGTGGTGTTAACTCATCCGTTGAAGAAACAAGTTCATCACATATTTTGCAAATTAAAAATTATGATTTATGCAAATTAATTGATTATGGTTTAAGTCCTAAAGAAGTTGATTTATATAGACCAGAAGATGAATCTAAATTAAGTATAAAAGTTACAAAGGTTAATTTAGACTATCACAGAATATCAGATACATATTGTTTTACTGAACCTATAAATCATACTGGTATCTTTAATGGTATTATTACTGGACAATGTAGTGAAATTATGGAATATTCAGATGATAAGGAATATGCGTGTTGTACATTAGCGTCAATATCATTACCGACTTTTATAGAAGATTTTGATTTCTCAACAATAAAGAGTGTCAAAATATATTCTAAAACTAATTGTAAATTCTGTAATATATCTAAAAACTATATCAAATCATTTGGTTTAGATTACGAAGAAATATTATTAGATGATGAAGATGAAAGAAGTGATTTCTTTGGTAAATTAAATAATTGTGAAAACGATACTTGTAGTATAAACAGTATTAAATTTAAATCAGTACCACAAATATACATTAATGATACTCATATTGGTGGTTTAGATGATTTATATACTTATTTTAAACCTTCTTTCAATTATAAAAAATTGTATGATGTTACTAAGGTTGTTACTAATAATTTAAATAAAATCATTGATTTGAATTTCTATCCAGTTAAAGAAACAATGATATCTAATAAGAAACATCGTCCATTAGGTTTAGGTGTTCAAGGTTTGGCAGATGTATATGCTAGATTCAAATGTCCTTTTGATTCAGAATTAGCAAATGAATTAAATAGAAATATTTTTGCTTGTATCTATTATGCAGCCTGTGTTAAAAGTAATGAATTATCGATTGAATTAAAAGATGTAATTAACAATATACAAATAAATAATACGGATATTATTGAAACAACTAAATTAATTAGTGAATATAATTTATCTGAATTCGATTTATCTTGTAAACAATATCCAGGTTCATATTCATCATTCATCGGTTCTCCAATGCAACAAGGTATGTTTCAATTTGATTTATGGAATGTTAAACCAGTCACAAACATTGATGGTAAGTATGGTATTCAATTAGATTGGGATACTCTTCGTACTTCTATTACTAAATATGGTATGAGAAACTCATTATTAACCGCTGCTATGCCAACTGCGTCAACAAGTCAAATATTAGGTAATAATGAATGTATAGAACCATATACATCTAATATTTATTCTAGGTCTACATTAGCTGGTCAATTTGTTATTATTAATAAATATTTATTAGATGATTTAATTCGTATGCAGTTATGGAATAATGATATCAAGGATGATATATTAATTAATAATGGTAGTGTATTGAATAATAAAAATATTCCATTATGTGTTAGAAATACATATAAGATTGCGTGGGATTTAAGTATGAAATCATTGATAGACCAATCCGCAGATAGAGGACCATATATATGTCAATCTCAAAGTCTTAACTTATGGATTAGTGACCCTGATATTAATAAATTAACATCTATGCATTTCTATGCTTGGACAAAGGGTCTTAAAACAGGTATTTATTATTTAAGACGTAGAGCTGTCAGTAAAGCTCAATCATTTACTATTGACCCATCTAAAACTAAAAAGAATACAATAACAAATAATAATGACAATGATAATGAATGTTTAATGTGTTCAGCATAAATAAAATTTGATTAATCTAAAAATGTAATTTAAAAATATTATAAATAAAAAAATAAAATGTTAAAATTGATTAAAAACAGTACATTTCAAAACTTATTAAACTTTGTTAAAAAGTTCGATATAGAATACATAAAAAATGATATTGAATTATCCAATATTTCAAAATCATTTCTAAAAGATTATGATATCATAATTGATTTAGACATATACAACAGTACAAAGGAATTTATTGAATATGTAGAAGAAGTAATTACATATTATCAAGATTCACAAACAATATATCAATATTATGAAAAAGATATGTTTACAGATTCATTTGAAGTTTTAGATGACGAATGGACTAAAATATGTTATCATATGAATAAGTATGTTACATCAGATGATACCATTCAAGAAAATATTTTAAATTATCTGGAAGACAAAGAATTTAGAGATGAATAATTTAATTCAATAATTATATTTTTGGTTTAATAAAATATTTGAATATTTTCAGGAATAGTTTTATCTTGAATCATTTCGGTTATTCTTCTATCTTCAATCATTAAATTAAGTTTGTTGGGATATGTATGATAAGGTACCGCTTTTTCAGTGGGTTTTTCTAATGCGGTAAGTTTCAATAGAGCTTCGACTCTTCTTTCTAGTACATTATGTGTAATATTCCAAACTTGTTTAGTTAGGTTTTTCCATCGCCATTCAAATTGTAGGGCTGCTATGCTATTTGGAAAATTTTTAACATAACATACCCTTTTCCAATGTTTACCCGATGTTGCTTTTGCACCACCTGATATTTCTCCATTATGTTGTCTCAATCTTTTTTCTAGGTTTTTGGTAACACCAACATATGTGCTAGTATTACTTGTATTAATTAATAGATAACAAAACCATTCATCTGATACTAAATTACTATTCGTACTCATTATTATATTAATATTTATTAATATTTATATATAATATGTTCGATGTTTTTAAGTTCATTGATTATCCAATAATAAATTCTATAAATTTATCTGATATTAATCAATGTATATTTGACACACCATCAAAAACTATTGGTACATATAATGTTATTTTAAATAATATTGATTTTTCTAAAAATAATATAGATTATAATCAAATTCGAGAAGTTGTTTCTAAATTAACTTTTTATTATAGAAAACCATTAATAATTACCATACCATTAAGTACAATTTATAATTGTAAAGATGCGTTAGAATCAATTTGTAAATTATTTATATACCCATTCATACTTTGTATTGATATTACAAATATGGAATATGATAAAAATAATATTAAGTCATACTTTACCAATCTTATTCTATTACTAGACTATTTGAATAAATATAGTAATTATTTTAATACATTTGGATTAAAGATAAAAATAATGAAAAACATGAGTAATATAAGAAATACTATTAAACATATGAATGATTATCCATTAATAAAGTTTATTATTTTAGATACAACAGAATATTTAGAAGATAATATAGATAATGATAAATATGATATAAAAAAGATAATCAGTAAGAATATCAATACTATTAATAAGTTTACATTATATTCAAATTATTTAATAACTGAAACATCAAATAGTAATATATCAAGTTATCTAACTCATGAATCTAAAAATATAGAAAAGAAAAATATCATAGATGAACCACAAGTAATTCATAGTCGGTTTACTCATTCAAACTTATAATTCTTTTATTTTAATTTATAAAATAGAAAAATTAAGAAAATATCAAAATTAAGAAAACTATAGAAATTAGATAAATTTATAGAAAATGTTTAAAATTATCGAAATTGGATAAAATTATAGAAAAATATAGAATTCGTTTAAAAAATTAGAAATTGGAAAAATAGAAAGTCTAAAAAAAAGTTGTTCCGGAATTTTACAAAAATTAGAAAAAAAAATTGGACTCGAAAAAAGTTTTGAAATTCAAAAAATGCTAACAATGTCACCAAAAATGCTAACATGTTAGCCGAAAATGCTAACATTTTGCACCAACTTTTTAAGGTTATCGAGTTAATCAATTTATAAGATGAACTATACAATTTTCAGGAGGTTTTCAATTTTAGGTAACAAAATTCTGCCAGAATTTCATTTTAGACCTAAATTTTGGTAACATTTGTTAGCATTGATTTTTTTGTTATCTATTTGATGCATCATTTTTTTATGTATTTTTGTAAAAAAATTGCGAGAAATTAAATTTCGCGAAATTAAAATTTCCTGAGCCG
>JACCDO011053343.1_pt1 | contig 11305 bp, 7 predicted proteins | sample 7446101 | NCBI WGS metagenome assembly JACCDO01 (sample SAMN15323440, study PRJNA562643) | freshwater metagenome | isolation source: river surface water | place: USA:Blue River Watershed | collected 2017-08-16
CGTAAATTATTATATTATTAGCGAACAAATAAACACTCTAATTTCTTACCCCTTGTAAATTTAGCACGTAACCGATAGGCGGTTGCACCTGCTTAACCTCCCCGGATTTCAACACACATGACCAGAATGCGATGGACATTTTTATTGCGATATGCACTGATTTGGCGATATGTAATGAATGGAGAAGGGGAAAAATGCGTACCGTGCTCGGGCGATACACTACCTACTACTAGTTGATGAAATATTGTACAAGGGAGGACTGAGAAACTCGATGGGTTATGCAAGAAATGTATTGAATCTACTACCTTCAACGTGAATTGATAATTAATTGCAGGACTTGGTGTGTGATAAAGTTATCATTGGTTTGTTTTTAGTCTGTTCTAATCTGCGATCTAAACGGATTACTGAAGTGATTTATCGCGTTTTCATTAATGTCTGATTAATTTAATAAATTAATTAATCTTCCCAGATCCGGTTCCCTTTTTCATTGCATCATCACCATTTTTCGAGTCGAATTTTCAACAAGTCAAGTACTAAATCCTCGTTCTTCGGGGATAAGTCGGTAGTTATTCCTCATGTGTCGTTCGACTCAACGAGCTACATGGCTGTTGCTGGCGGTGTACCTTCTGCAGTCTATATGTGTCGCCAAGTTTGCTGGATGGGTAGACCCTGATACAGTGGAGAAGGATAAGACGAGAGTATCATACACCGATGGAAAGGTTTATCAATTAGTTATGAGTGATGAATTTAATAAAAATGGACGTAAATTTAAAGATGGTGAAGATCCTATGTGGACGGGTATTGATAAGAGTGATGATGATCAAACAAGTCAAGGACGTAAATCATTACAATTTTATAATAGTTCAAACGTGTATACAAGCGGTGGTCATCTTATTATTGAAACAAATACTAAAGATACTAAATGGAAAGGTTGGAATCCATACGAGAAGAAATATGAACAAATGTCTAGACACTTTAAATCTGGTATGCTTCAATCGTGGGATAAATTTTGTTACACTGGAGGTATACTAGAGGTAGATGTAATGTTTCCAGGTAGATCAGATATTGGTGGTTTATGGCCAGCCGTATGGTTGATGGGTAATTTAGGTCGAGCCACATATGAAGCATCTACCAATTTAATGTGGCCATGGTCATATGAAAAATGTGATCGTGATCTACAACGAGCACAAGAAGTAAGTGGATGTGATATAACATCACATTTTGAATTAAAACCTGGAATGGGTAGAGGTGCTACTGAAATTGATATAATAGAAATTATGCCTGGTCCAAGTGGTAAATTGCCAATAGTGAAAAATGGTGTTCAACGACCATATACATCTATGACATTACAAGTAGCCCCTGGTGTACCAGCGAGCTTGAAACGTCCACCCGCGGGCACATTACCCGAATGGGGTTTTCATTGGTATCCAAATTTAACCTATGGTGCTAATACTAGTATCAATCCATTCTTTTATGGCACTTATCTAGCTGCAACAAAAACCGAAGAACCAATATATAGAAGTGAAGCCGAATCATACCAATGTGATGCTATATCATCGATGATGACGATAGATAAGAGTTATTTTGAAAAAATGCACACATTTCGATTTGAATGGCAACCTGGTCCTAAAGGGTATGCGCATTGGTATGTGGATAACAAATTTAGATTTGGTGTAGAACAAAAATCGTTAGATGCACTTGGTTTAGGTAGTAAAATACCAAATGAACCATCATATGTTATAATGAATACAGCTATATCGACATCATGGGGTTTCCCTGCACCTCCTTATGGCTGTAGCGAGTACGATTGTAAAACAGTAGAAGGTAAATGTGGTTTCAATCCTGGATTTTGTCAAACATTACCCGCATTTTTTCATGTGGATTATGTTCGTGTGTATCAAAATAAAAATGATTCCAGTCAAACCATTGGATGCAATCCGAAAGAATATCCAACCAAAAAATTTATTCAAGCTCATGCTTATCGCTATAAAACACTGTTAGATTCACATCCTTTAAAGGAAATAAAAATTGGTGGAGGTGCTTGTAAACTAGATGAGGATTGCGGCGACCACGGACATTGTTCCTATGAAAAATGTAAATGCGATGAAGATTGGGTAGGTTCAACATGTTTATCACCAAATTATCATAATGATTTCAGTGATTGGGATGTGGAAGGTACTCTCATTAACTATTATTATATATTATCATTTCATTATTTCCTTTTTGAACTATAGGATGGTTAGTGCTAGACGCCCCTCATATGCCGCAGTTTTTAGTTTTCTGTTTCGTTGTGTTAATAGTAGCGTTAGTTGGAGCAGCTTTTATAGTGAAAAAGCGTGTAATCCAACCAGTCCCATCAATTCATTTTACCTCTCCTTCAACCAACGAAAGAGTGCCAATATTCGCGTCTAAGAAGCCATCTTGGTTGTAGTGACTTGAATTTATTCCTGTTTTATTTTGTATAATAACCATTCCTTTACCTAACTTACCTTTCTACTTCCCCAACGGCTACATATCCGCTGCCTTAAAATTGGTAAAACCCTAAGCTCAAAAATACCATTTTCACACCTGACGTTAAAAAAAATAGAAAACAAAGAAAGTAAAACGCTTTCACACCCCATTACTCAACAGAAGAAATGGCTCGTACCAAGCAAACCGCGCGTAAATCAACAGGTGGAAAGGCACCAAGAAAACAATTAGCAACCAAGGCTGCTCGTAAATCAGCTCCTCAATCAGGAGGTGTCAAGAAACCACACAGATACAGGTATAACATTGAATTACTCTTTCGCTTTAGCACAGACTCTGTATTTTTACTTTCTTAAAAGTATTCATTTAATTAATTACTTATTTACTAACTTACTTATTCAATGACAGACCTGGCACAGTAGCATTACGTGAAATAAGAAAATATCAAAAATCAACTGAATTATTAATCCGTAAATTACCATTTCAACGCTTGGTAAGAGAAATTGCACAAGATTTCAAGTCCGAATTAAGATTTCAATCATCTGCAATCATGGCATTACAAGAGTCTGCTGAAGCTTACTTAGTTGGTTTATTCGAAGATACCAACCTTGCTGCTATCCATGCTAAACGTGTTACCATCATGCCTAAGGATATTCAATTAGCTCGTCGTATTAGAGGTGAGCGTGCTTAAATTTAATTTCGAAAGAAACAAAAGAGAAACTTAATGATAATCACATACGCATAATACTACATAAAATGAAAAATGAATAAATGATAACAATTGCAATGTAGTAGTAGAGTTTGAAGCTTTTATTACTTTGTATTATTAGTTGTATACAATACAGTTATCCTATAATCTATCGTCTTTTCCATTTAATTCTTCTAATGCAATAAATATTTCGTCTCGATCGGAAAATACTTTCTATCCATTTCATTCGATGTGGTTTTCAGTGTTATGAATGAAACAGATCTACTGCTTTATGTAACTTTCTATCTCACTAGGTTTACTATGTTACTTCAAGGAAACAATAATTCAGGACAACGTAAGGAAAAGGACTGTACACTATTCTTCTACATAATCCAGGTACATTGTTTACACATTATATATCTCTCTATCGTACGAACTTGGTTTACCTAATTCGTGTAATATGTCACTATATACTATTGAATGCTGGTTGTTTTCTAATCTAACCGTTAGAGTTGAGATTGTTTCACCTCGAAGGCTACTTGTAATACGATGACCTACAATTTAAAAGCAAGTAAATTAAAATGTAAAAATAAGTGTTTTTATGAACTACCTCGTTCAGTAGATTTCAATTGCACATTCATTAATTCTGTTGTCGGTGTTAACTGAGGAAATATACGATTGTTATCTTCACTCAAAATGTTCACATAGTCATCATGCACAATAATAAAGATACAGAATAAACAAGGTCTTCCTTCTTTAGGGATAACATCAATTCTTTCCACAACATTCATATTATTTTCATGGCATGATAAGTATACTCGGCTAGATGCCAATGATGTATTACACATCACAAAAATGGATGGTTTATCCATAGATCCAAGATTTAAGTATTTATGTGCAGCAGTTATGTACTCTTCTACACCACCACGTAATTCAAATAAACAGCCTGCTGACTCCATACTATCGGGATATTCATGTTTAATATCACTTTTAAAGTATGGCGGTGTTCCAGTGATTAAGTCAAATCTATCCTGTAACTCTAGACTTCGTAAATCACAATTTATTACATTAATTTTACTTCCTGCTTCGTAACCATAATTATAATATATATTTCTTTGGCATAATTCATATCTTGATTTTTGTGTTTCTACGCCAATTGATGTAACGTTTGGATTGTTAGATAACAGCCATGATGTTGATAGTAATACGGAGCCTAGTCCACAACCAATATCTAAATATTTTACAGCACTTGATTCAATACTATCATTTAATTTGCTATAAATACGATTCAACGCATGGTATGCGTAGTAACTAGTCAATAAGTCGTCTGTGGAGTACCTATGGTGATATAAATGTTGAAATACTTTAAAATTTCCAGTTAAATAACATAATTCTTCGTCATCATGTGGTTTTAATAATGGATTTTCATCCATGATAATACCTGACGATATTGCATACGGAAAAATTCCTGGTGCAACAAAAGAAGGATACGATTTAATTACTTTTTTCTTCTGTTTGGGTAATTTGGTAATTAATTTAGTACCCAAGCATACTTTACATTGAACTGTTTCAAGTATTGATTTTCGATTCAACTTAATTTTAACGAATTTGTAACCATTGCCGTGGCACGCACGGCACTGAACCTGCAGTGTTCCGAGCTCCACAGGGGACTCGGTTGATACAATCATTCTGTATTTGTATCACTTCTAGCACGTCGCTAGCACGAAAATTGGCGATTTACGGGGAAATCCCCGGGATTACAACAATTGGGTGTGGACTCAAAAGTAATCAATAGAAAATACGATGAGATGAATGAATGGTCAGATACGTTTTTTAATCTATCAAATTCTTGCCACTTACTTTAAATTATTACCTAATGTTCTTGGATTGTTCGATGCTTGATCACTGGTTTCCTCTCCTGGTTAGGTTCCTCACATGTTCCAATTATTCGTCACTAATAAACTTCATCAGTTAGGCTACATATGTACCTATTACTATCACGACGATCTAATTATCTTTTCTTTTCTTATATTACTCGGTAAGTCCTATTTTTAACCGGTCCAATCGACATTTTCACTGAATAATTTCAGTAGAGTCAGTTTGGCAAACTGAGTTTGCACACTAAAATCTCGGTAGAATAAATCAGTAGCGCAATCGCTCAAATGGTCTCATGGTTGGTGGCGGCGTTGTGCGTGGTTATGTACCTTCCATTGGCAGTAACATTCAATGTTTGGTCAGTAACACACGATGAATTATTGGTTAATTCGGGACTGACCAACTCCGTATTGATGACACAGTTGATAACTAATGGAATTATTGCGATTAGTGACGTCCCACAGTATAAAACTATGAGGAAACAAGCACTACATGGCGTTGGTCAATGCATGATGAATGAGGAATTAAAATGGAGAATGTCTATTGGTGGGGACAGTTATAAAGGAAAGTTAAACGATATGAATCATAAATGCGGCAATACGGATGATGTTAAGTCACTGCGTTCTATCCTAGATAATGTGGCAAGATTAGTATTTCAGTCATTAGACAATCATAGAAACATTGATAAATATGACTCCTTCAGTGATCTGATGTATCATGGAACTCATCTCGAAAATATTCATATATATAGTAATCAAACATCTAAATCTGATATTAATAGTTTATATAATAATCAAAATATTAAATTGAATTTACACACTGATAGCGGCATGTTAATAGCGATGACTAGAGGATATTATACAGATGGCACATTGCCGATAGAACAAGACAATGGTTTATACATTCAACTACCATACAACAATGTTATAACAAAGGCAGATATAGACGATGATTCAATTATATTTATGATAGGTGAAGGGGGTCAAGAATGGTTACCACCTAATATATTTAATGGACATTCACTTCGGGCTGTACCTCATGCATTAGTAACCGATATTACAGGACCAATAAAAAGAATATGGTACGGCAAAATGTTCCAGCCACCAAATGATTTCAACATATTCAATACTTCAATAAGCTACCAACAATTTTCTAATATTCAAAAAAGTTATTTGAATAATCAGATTAATGATGAATTACAGATTCTGCCGGCTGCTTGTGGAAAATCTCGTAAGCTGCATCTCGTCGCAACTAATAGTAATGATGATGGAGACGATGTGGTATGCCCACCCGGTGATGTATTGTGTTGGATGCACTGCATGTCTACTGCCAATTTAACATGTGGGCAAGATGCTTTTTGTTATGATTCTGTTTCACAGCAACCAATTGATGGTGATAAAATGTGTTCTTCTTGTTCATTAGAGTGCCCGTTACCAATCAATCACACTTTTAACGGTTATTGTTATGGTAGTGGATCGGCAATGTTTATGGAAGGATTCGAGTCGATCATATCCAGTCCTCGTGGAAGTACCGAATGCACAAATCTTTTATTTCCTGGATGGACATTGAATAATGGTGTTAAATTTTTTGTTGCTTGTGTTGGTATCTTACTATTCGGTATATTCATACAGTATCTTACAAAATGTAGATTTGATTTAAATAAAATTAAAGGTAATGAAAAAAGTCATCAATATAAAATAGTAATAATGTATGGATTTCAAGTCGTATGTAGTTACTTAGCAATGCTTGTAGCAATGACGTATTCCGTTGAATTGTTTATGATGATATGTATCGGGTTAACTATTGGATATGGTTTGTTCAATGTCAGTGGACCTCCACCTGCCAATGTTGATCCCTGCTGTACCATCGACGATGACGCATCGAAATCTGATATCGAATTAAGTCCGGCTTATAATAAGCTTCGCAATACCGCAGATGGCATCTAGTGTGCAGTCATCGGGTTGTGTTGCAATCAACTAGGAATTCCAATAAATCATATATATGTATTTATTTATAAAGAAACAATGAACAAAATACAGTGTGGTACAGCCCCAGAAATTATTTTTTATCCTTTTTATTCTTGGAACGAATTGGTTGTTGCAGAGGAGAAAAATATGCACCTCGAGGACTCGAAGTATGATTACCATCGTCCCCATCATCTTCATCTAGGTTTGCTTCTTCGTCATCATCATCGTCCGATAAACTAACTAAATTAAATGCTTCAACACGAGAATTTATTAATTCTTGGCGCTTTTGTTCTTCAATTTCCGCTTTACTCTTATTGGTTTTAGCCGCGGAGGATGGTGTGCTACTGCTTGATTTAGGTTCTTTCTTTGTTTTTGTTGCTTTTGGTGTAGAATTTTCTTCATCATGTAAAGGATTTAATGTTTCTATTTTACGAGGTTCCATTGATTCTGCTTTTGGTGTTTTGTGAGTTTTTGTTTCTTCATCATCACTATCATCATTTAGTCCACTGCTTTCTATATCATTATTCATTTTTGATATCTTCTTCTTTTTAGTATAGTCACCTGGTGGTGCTGTTATACTACCAGTACGACGTCGGCCACCATCATTTACTTCATAAAAAAATGATTGTGCTTGAGGATAAGAACCAGCAACAAAGTACATGGAACCAATTAAAAATAAAAATGAGACTGATGCTGCTGACAACATCATAAATATTTGTTCGGATGTACCAAATAATAATGCATCCCCAAGCATTGCAAATGCTCCTATGGTAAATAATAAATTTGCCCAAAGAAAAAACCATGTACCAGCTAACCAATCTGTAGCCAAATGTGTTACTACCCATATTCTAAGTCTTGGACCAACATAATATGATGATGTTAACCATGTACATAATGGTTGAAGACGATTCATGTATTTATTACCTTCCCCTTCCGATGGATAACACGCCATAACAAAGAAAAGACAGCCAATAGTAAATATAACAGATGCAACAACACCAGCAAACGTTGTAGCTGAAGGTACAATAACAAAGAAAACTAATGTGTAAGGTATTGCGGGTAAGGTACCAAGAAAAAAGAACCACGCCCCAACTAATTCGTCACTTTGACAATGCTTGAACCAGTACAACATTGCTTTTCTGGGAGGTTCATCAAATGCTCTAACAAATGCAAATGATCCAATACCAAGTGCCACCCCTGAAAATATTAATAATCCCCATGTTAAATCGAAATCAGATTCAGGTAAAATATCATCTTGTTGTGTGTAAAATGTATAATACTTCTGTATAAGCGGTATAATAGCAAATACTGACGACAATATAGATCCCCAAACCATCCACCATGAACCATGAGCCAAGTCATTGGAACAATACACCGGCAGCCATCTAAACGCACGTCGTCGTAATACAATCACTTCCTCCTTGGAGAATGCGGATCCATCGGGCTTACGCAGCACTATTGCGCCTTTTGGCGGTCCGTGTTGCGTCATGCGCGGCGATTATATCGTTTCTTCACTGACGCCGTCACGCGGAAACCAACGACAATTTTTTACCTAGGGCGTAGACCGGTGGTGTCGATTTGATTTACGATTCCTATGATTTTTAACTTCAATTTTAGTAAATGCGGAGGGGGATTTAACGGCGTGGTTTGAAATATTTTATTAATAACTTCACTATTTAGTATGACTTGGATAATTTCGTACATTTCTGTATGTATTACTATATACAGATCACTTACAACTACGAATCAAAATTTCATCGAAAACACTATGAAGAATTATGATGATACCGAACGGTATGGATTATGTTTCGATTGTCCTTCATTAGGGCCGACGCTGCGGCCTCAGTACCGGTCGTTTTCGTTTTTTCACGATTTTTGAGTTAAATAAAATAGTGGGATATGGCCGCGGCAGTTGGTACCGAGGTGGAGGACACCATCCGGGACTTGAAGAAGATTCCCGGCTTCACGTCGTACCTCATCCTGAACAACGATGGAATAGTCATTAAGTACGATAATATGACTTATAAGACAGCAGTACATCATGCTCATGTTGTTTTATCATTAACTGGTAAAGCAAGTAAATATGTTCGTGATTTGTTTGATGCACCAGATAACGAAGTAGAGTCTATTAGGTTACATACTAGTGAATATGAAATGATTATAGCACAACATGGTAATTATACCGTTGTATCAACTCAGCAAGAAGTTAAAAAAGTAGAAGCTGACAAAGCAGCAGCTGCTGCGGCGGCGGCTGGAGCGGCTGGTGAAGAAGGTAAGAAAGACGAAGAGAAAAAGGAGGCCGTGTAAATATATTATATATTATTTGATGTAAGTAAGGAAAAAAGGTTTTATATAGTTCAAATATTTACATATCCACATCGGACTTATCCATATCTAAATCACTATCAAATGCTACTGTGTCTTTTGGTAAATTCACTTTAAACGATGCGCTTAAATACCCAGATTGCATTAAATGCTCTTCATCATTCTCATCGTCAGATAGGTAAACTCCATATTTAGCTAATCCTTCATTTGTAAATTCTTTATTTTTATTGTCATAAATTAGTTTTATACGATCACGTTGAGACTTTAATGGTTCGTTACCGCTAAGCATGTTATTATAATCGTCGTCATCGTCGTTATCATCATCGTCGTCTTCTTCACCCCATATTTGCTTAAGCGATTCTTTTGATTTAGCAGCATTAGACTCTGCTATACCTGGTCGCATTACTCTTCCAACATTATTTTGATGATATCTAGGAAATCGCTTTTCGCCCTCATCGCTATCATAGTAGTCGTCATCGCCGTCACTATTATGCTCACTTGATTCTTCATCGGGATAATCATTGCCATAATACCTTTCATCGTTACTATCAGGCTCTTCATCGTCAGCTAAATCAGACCAATCAGAATCATACATATAAATTAGCTCCACATTTCCATCATCATGTATTTTCAATCCATCAACTTGCACTGTTTGCATTGATGCGTCATCAGTATTCATTGGTTCATTACTACCACCCGTTTCATTTACATCCATTACAAATATATCAACGACACAATCTTCATCTATTCTTTCATTATTATTTCTTTCATTATTATTTCTTTCATTATTATTTCTTTCATTTTTATCTTTATTATATGTATGTACGTGTTTCACCATGGCATTTTTTAGAAGCATAGTAATCTCCATCATATGAAAATTGTTACCATTTTTAACTTCTAATGCTGCATCTAATGCTGTTCGATTCTTTGCATCCTTCAACAAGGAATTAGCTCCTCTGGTCAATAATGTCTTAACCATTCGGGCGTTTCCTTTTATTGCTGCTGCCATCAAGCATGTATATGACCCGTCAGTTACATTGGCTTGATAATCAACATTGCCACCAATCTTCAAACCTTCGTTCATTAGAGTAAAATCGTTTTTATCCAAAGCCATTTTAATACCTTCATCCAATTTTCTACTTGCAGGATCAAGTATAGTAGCACCTGCTTTCTTCTTAACGGCAACGTTTTTGCCATTCGTAACATCTGGTTCACCGTCTAATTGATTCATATCAACAACCACATACGAATTACTTTGATCTTTAATAGACTTTTTACCTTTCGTCGTAAACATATACTTTTTCTTCTGCTTTGACATTAATGACTCATCATCGGTATCACGTAATGTTCTTTTTGCATTAGCTACAATTTCACTTTCAATTAACGCGACCTCGTTGCTAATAGTATTTATTCTTCGTAACACAATTTTTCTACGAACACTATCACTACTACCACCTTTATTATTACTCGATTCTTCATTCTTCGTGGTTAATGATGCAAAATCGTCGATAATATTCGATTTTTTTGTTGCCCGAGAACTTGTAGCATCAATTGTATCATCTTCAATAATGCATATTGCTTCCACTGGTTCGGTGCTTCTTTTTCTCTTGATTCTTACGATTAAACCACCGACTACTGGGGCTTCAATCGATTCAGATATAATTGCGCCTCCTCCAATAGCGTTACTAGAAGAGTGAGTTAGTAAGTAAGTTACTGATGCATAGTCGAGCATAGCGCAGTAAGTTGCTGAGTCATTCCAATTGAGTAAATAGAGCGATTTGTTGATATAGCATATGAGTAAGAGAGTGAGTAGGTGAGTTGCTCACTCACCTGCTGGTGCTATTTTCCCCAATGAATTCCATATTTCTTGTGTTCTTTCACCTGTTTCCACACTTGACTTCTATTTGGTACCTTGGATTGGTTCACACACACTTTTTTTTTTGTCTTTTTTTTGGCAAGAACTCAGTCAGTGAAGAAAAGAATA
>JACCDO011669314.1_pt1 | contig 11304 bp, 11 predicted proteins | sample 7446101 | NCBI WGS metagenome assembly JACCDO01 (sample SAMN15323440, study PRJNA562643) | freshwater metagenome | isolation source: river surface water | place: USA:Blue River Watershed | collected 2017-08-16
ACTTTAATCCATGAAAAATTATATGATGAATATAAAGATAACCCAGAATATAATAAATGTTGTGTTGACAATGCATCACATTGTAATTTAATAAATAATGATTGTAATATATATTTTAAATTAACTACATATAACAATCGATCACGAAAATTTCAATATAAAGATGGTATTAATGTTGATACAAATAAGTTTAATCCAGAAGGTTGTTGTTCAGGCGGTGGTTTATATTTTTGTAAATTAGAAGATTTATATCAATTTAAAGATTTTGGTAATTGGTTAACGCCAATAATTATTCCAAAAAATATTCCAATTTATGAAGAAAAATGTTCAGATTGTGTAAAATATCATCATGTTTGTTATAAAAAATTTAAAGCACCATGTATTTATACATTACCAAGATTGAAAATAACAAATAAAAAAGTTCTTGATTTTATAACAAATTCTTCACTTAACAACAAAGTATTTAGTAAATGTTTATTATATAAATCAAATAATTTAAATCAAATCCACGAATTTTTAGATTTTGTAGGTTATGATAAAAAAGAAGCTTGGTATAATGAAACTATAATAGCAACATTAAAAAAAATGATTCTTCAAAAATCTGAAAGAGCACTATATACATGTTTTAAAAATATTGTTCATGGTTTTGATAAATTTATTATTAATTTTTTAATTAATACAGGAATTGAAATAATTAATAAACATGAAAAGAAAATTGTAGTTAATACAAAAGTAAATTTAGATTCAACTAATTATATTAAATGGTTTTCAAATGAAGAAATTGAATTATTTAAAAAACATAATGTTGTAGTTGCTGGTTCAAACGTATTAAGATATGTTACAAATGGTCAATATAAACCTAATGATGTAGATTTATATATAAATAAAAATGATTTTGATAAATTAATAAATAGTACAAAAATAAATATTAATGATAAATATAAAAAAATAAAGAAAACATGTTATAATATGAAAAATATTATTGATGTTGTTGATATCAATACTTGTTATAAAGGATTTGATAAATATGGTTATCCAAAAATTATTAAAAAAGTATATCAAATAATTGTTGTTGATAATGATCCTAAAGAGTTTATTCATAATAATTTTGATTTTGATTTGTGTACAATTAGTTATGATTTTGCAAGTAATTCATTTGTAAATGTAATTGATAAAGTAGATTATTCTGTATTAACAATTCAACCAACATATATAAATAAAATGTGTGGTACAGAAACTGATTCTTATTCAATATATCGTGCTAAAAAAACAATACAAAGAATAAAAAAATATATTGAAAGAGGATTTATAATAAGCAACTGGCAAGAGTTTTTAGTTGAAGTTAGAGATAAAATGTGTAGTTATTAGAATTTATTTTATGTAAAAATTGAAAGTTATTTTATTTATTTTAATTAATTGTATTTTATGTTTTCAAACAATAATTATATTTTAGGTTATCAAGATTATGATAAACCAATTATTATTAACTCTGAATATTATTCAAAATATTGTTTTGATGTTTTAGATATTAATATTACACATTTTGTATTCAAGTTATCAAAGCGTGTGGAACCAAATAAAAAAGTAATCATATTTTTAGATGTACTACTTGACTTTTATAAAAAAATATATAGCGGTATTCAAGAAAACTTGATTTTTGATATTAATTGTATTTATGGTTTACAAAATGGTGGATTATATAATTTTGCAAAGAATATTGTATTTATTGATAAAAATAATAATGAAATTCATGTATATGATACATCTGTTAATTCAGATAGTTTAAAATTATATAAACAATTATTAGAAAAATTAGATGAATATAATATAATAATAAATTATAAAGGGTCTGAAGATTTTGAAGGAATAAAAATAAGAGACATTATTTTGAACAATTAAAAAAAACTATTTTTTTTTTACATTTTCTCCCCCTCAAATAAATATTTGTTAACATTTGATGTAATTTTATTTAATAATTATATATTATTATTTTTTATTATGATAATACAACGTTAAAATACAAATAATAAATATTAAAAAATGTAAACAAATTATAAAATGTGAACAAATATTGTAAAATGTTTACAAATATTTTAAAAAATTAACAAATATTTAAAAAAATATTAATTTATAATATTATAATTAATGGAAAAAAAAATTAAATGCAATTATTGTGATAAATATTTTACATCAAGACATTCTAAATGTAATCATATTAAATTAAAACATTTTGAAAAACATTGTAAAGAAAAAACAAATGAAAATATATTTTGTAAGTTTTGTAATAATAAATTTATTACTAATGATTCACTAATACGTCATGAAACTAAATATTGCAAAAAAAATCCAATAATTAAAAAAATACAAACCCAACAAAATCCAACATCAATAACAAATAATATAACAAATAATGATAATAAAACAATAATAGTAAATAACATAATAAATAATAATCAAAAAATAATAATAAATACTGTTAAAAATGCAAATGTTGATTTGAAGTTATTAGATATTTGTAATATTTTTGATGAACAATTTAATATGATTATAAAGTTAATAGAAACAACTTATTTTAATCCTAAATTAGAAGAAAATCACAGCTTTTATGTGTCAAACTTAAAAGGTGAACATGTTAATTTAATTGATAATGATTCAAGTATATCACAATTAAAAAAATATTTTTTTGATGAATTATTTGGAATTATATTAGAAAGAATAAAACAGTTATATTCAAAATATAAAAACAGATTATTTGAAATACCAAAACAAATAGAAATACAAGAAAAAATTTATGCCTTAGAAAATATGAGAAATGAAAATAACAATACTTATAAATCTTATTTGAAACTTATAAATATTTTAGCATATAATAATAAAGAGTTAATATTAAGTACTTGGACCAAACAAAAGCAAAAACAATTAGAAAATGTTATTGAACCAGATGAGATTATTTGGGATGATGATGTAAATATTGATGACATAAAATTATAAAGAATTTTTAATTTGTAAATATTTTGCCTTATATTTTAAGTATTTTTTCTCATATAATTTATCAATATTATAAGATTCTTCTAATTCTTCAAGTAGTAATTCATTAATAATTGGTTTAGTAACATTGTAATGACCAATATATATGTAATTTCCAGCATCATCTAAACTATCACTTTTTCTATACTCATATTTTTTATATTTCATCAAGTCAAAATTAACTTTTTCTAAAAAATCCAATACTATCATATCTTTATTATAATACTTGTAATCTAGTGTAATTTGTTTTATTTTATCTTGTAATAAATTATCAACATCAATATTATTACCATATTGTTTAATAATTATATCACCAATTGTTAATGTTTCACAATTATTAACATTTACAAACTTACTAATATTAAATAAATCAATATAATAAATATTTTTATCAAATATTCTAGCTTTAATTATTGATTGATCTAATGTTGCACGTTGTTGTAAGGCATAATCTAAAGGCTTTGATACTAAATGAAACAATGCAGATGTTGTTATTATTTGTGAACAAGTATCTTCAGGATCAGACTCATTACAAATATATGAATTATCTTCAACGTAATATTCATTGTATAAACCAAATTGATTAATTTTAGTATTTTCTTTTATAAAATTAATTATAGTTTTTCCATTTCTAACTAAACCTTCTATTGTTTTAATACTAAAATCTAAAATTTGTGCAATAAAAATTTCATCAGTAATTTTATTTTTAATTCTAATACCATAAAAGCTAATATTATATTTAATATTTTGATATAATTTTTTATGACTAAAATAATTAATTTTATTATTTAAAATAAAATCATTTCTTACTGCATTTTCATTTTTAATAGTATGTGATAAAACAGTTTCCTCATTATTATAGCTTATGTATTTATTTATTATAAAGTCTTTATTATTTTCATGACTAATGATTAGATTTGGTATTATAATTGGAAATCCATCATTATTAATAATATCAAAATATTCATAAAAATCATATCTGTTTAAATTATTTACTAGTTTTTCTCTGGTAGAAGACATTGAATAATCAGGTGATTTTTCTTGAAAAGTATAAATATCTTGACAAAATATTATACCATTAGGATTTATGTTACTATTAATATATTTTTTTGTTTCTTCATAAAGTTTTTTAGATTCTTCTTTTTGTTCTAGCTTTTTATTAATTGTATAATTAATATTTTTATATTGTTCATTTAACATTTGTAAATTTTTATTAACAATATCTACAACTTCACTAAAAATATATATTTTATTATTTTTTAATGTTATACCATATTGAGTTTTTACTTCTTCTAAATTTAAAGTTTTTGTTTTATTTGTTTCAATATCAAGTTTTCCTTTAACTGATGTATACAAATCTATTAAATTTTTTTTATTATTTAATTCAATTTTATATTGTTTAATTTCATTTGCAACTTGATAATATTTGTGTGCATGAAGTGAACTTTTATTATTTAATACAAAGTCAGAATTTTCAATATATGGTATTAAATTAAAATTATCCCATATAAACTTTTGTAATCGTAAATCTATAAGTGTTGTTTGTATATAATTATTAAATTTTATTAAGCTATTATTTAAATCTCTTATACAAAGTCTCCAAGTAAATAATTCACTTACAGATGAATATAAATCAAAAAATTGTTTAGTATGATTTGTATTATCTTCTGATTCTATTCTAACTTTAAATCTTTCTTCAATAATTGATATTTTATCTTTACTATAAATTATATCATTTCTATCTGGAACGCTTTTACCAATTAATCTAAATGTAAAATTATCAATTACAATGTTTTGCATATTAATTATATATATATAATATTATGGAAAAATCTTTTAATGAATTAAATAAATTAGAAAATACCGTATATTTTTTAGAATGTATATGTAAAAATAAAAAATATATAAGATATGAAAAAATTGCAGAATTAAATGAAATAATCGGCAATTATTATAAAAAAAATAATAAAAGTGAATCTTCAAAACATTTTATTAATTCATATAAGTATTATGTTTTAGTTTATGACTATTATAAATATGATAAAAAAAATTTAAAATATTTACTTTTACTAATAGCTGAACAATTAGAAGAAATAAATTATAAATTATCAATTGAATATTATACAAATATTATTGAAATATATGCAGAAAAAGGTGATATAGTTAATGTAATAAAATATTATGAAATAATAGCAAATCTTTATTTAATTAATTACAACTTAAAATTATCACAACAAATTTTTGAAAAAATTATTTTAATATGCGGTAATAATATTAATTTTGAATTAAATGTAAAAAAAGCAACTGAAAACATAACAAAAATAACATTAATAAATATGTTACAACTTGAAGAAATTAAATTACAATAGTGCTAATAAAATAATTCAATAATTTCTATAGTTTTTTCAGTTGGATTATTAATCCAATAATTAATTTGTTCTTTTAATATTTTAATACGTTCTAACCATTCATTTTTTTTATTTTTTGGAATTCGTAAAATTCCTAATTCATTTAATTTCCAACAAGATTTTATAGTCTTACCTTCACTATTAATATAACTATCCGGATTAAATCTAATAAATACAATAGGACGATGATATAAATCTTGTGATAATTCCATTAAACGTTTATTTTCACAACTACAATCATAAGCAGTATGTTTATTTTCATCAATTTCAACAATTACAACATGTGTTCCCATATCAAGTAATAAATCAGGTCTACGTTTTGAACATCCATCAAAAACTTTTTTGTCATAAACCCATGTAAAATTAGGAAATGATTCAGTAATACAATCAACAACTTCTTTTTCTTTTGTTTTATAATTTTTAATTATTGGTTTATCTTGATTATTAGGATTGTTAACAAAACAAGCTAAACAATAACCTTCATATTTTTGATTACCAACAGTTTCACACCAAGATGATTTACATAATGCAGATCCACCACATTCTTTACAATATGTTTTATATTTATCATGTTTACATAATGCTGATCCACCACATTCTTTACAATAAATTTTATTAATTCCATGCTCACAAATAGCAGATCCACCACATTCTTTACATTGTTGTTTATATTTACCATGTTCACAAAATGCAGAACCACCACATTCTCTACATTGTTTTTTATATTTACCATGTTCACAAAATGCAGAACCACCACATTCTTTACATTGTTGTTTATATTTTCCATGTTCACAAAATGCAGAACCACCACATTCTTTACATTGTTGTTTATATTTTCCATGACAACAAATTCCTTTTCCACCACAATCTTTACATAAATATTTTTCTTTACCATGCTCACAAATTCCTTTTCCACCACATTCTTTACATTTATATTTTTGTACATTATGTTTACAAATGCTAGAACCACCACAATCTTTACATAAATGTTTTTGTATATTATGTTCACAATAAGTAGAACTACTACATTCTTTACAACTGTTTTTAAATTTTCCATGTTGGCATATACATTCTGGTGTACAAACTTTGCATAAACTTTTTTGTTTATTATGTTCACAAATTGAAGATCCACCACAGTCTTTACATGTACGTTTATATTTACCATGTTCACAAAGACAATCTGGATTACAGTCTTTACATGAATGCTTTATTTTACCATGATCACATAGACACTCTGGTGAACATTCTTTACATGAATGCTTTATTTTACCATGACTACATACACCTTTACCACCACAATCTTTACAAAAATATTTAACTTTTCCATGTTCACATTTTGGAGAACATTCTTTACATGCATTTTTAAATTTACCATGTTCACATAAACAATCAGGGTTACATTTTTTACATGTACGTTTATATTTACCATGTTCACATGCTAATTTTAGGTTACATTCTTTACAATGATATTTTATTTTTTTATGAATACAAATAGCAGATCCTCCACAATCTTTGCAACTATTTTTAATTTTACCATGTTCACACTTATTTGATTTTTTAGTCAAATTGTCAAGTATTTCAAGTATGTCATTTTGCATAAAACAAATAACTATTTAATTTATGTAAAATTATTTCAGTTTTTATAAAAAAGTTGAAAAACAATTTAATAAAATTATACATTAATGATTATGGTACACGGAACATATTATGGCATACAATACGAAATTCAACTTAATTCTGAAATAGATTTTTATAATGACTTGTTACCAATTTGGATAGCAACTCGTACAAGAATTGAATTAGGGGCAAATAATAGATTAATAGTTATTCCTTACAAAGACTTTGATAAGCAATTAATTAAAAATGAATATTTTAATATTTATATGAATGAACTAAATAGTCTAGAACATTTTTTCAATTATACAACAGAAGATGAACTAACATCAAAGAAAATGTTAATGGTACAACATTATACAAACTTTGTTAAAAATAATTCTAATTTACCTGAACCACTTTCAGAAGATGAATATCAACTTTTATTAAAAGAATTTAAGAGAGTTAATACTATATTTTCAACAAGTGAAAATTGGATAGAAATAGATAAAGAAAGATCAGAATTATTTAATAAAATAAAAGTTCAAAGAATTATTCATAATAAAGAATTTTTTCATGAAATTGTAAATCTTGAAAAAGAATTAACTAATCAAGTTACTCTTTCTGAAGAACAAAAAGAAATAATAGAAAAAATAGTAAATCATCCAAATTTGGAAGGTAAAATATTTTCACATAGTTTAAATTTAACTTCTGGATTTTATTAATTATTTTATTTAATTAAACAACGTGTTATAACTGCACCAAATGGTCTTTTTGCAAAATTACCAGAAGTACCTGAATGATACCCATAAACTTGAACTCTATTTTCAATTTCAAAAGTTTTTCCTAATTTATCAACATTAAAAGTATAAATGTATTGTTCTGTTTCATTATCTGTATCATTTAAATTTGGTGAAACTTTTAAAAAATGTTCATATGCTTCATTAAAATTTTTAAATAGATTAGTTATTGGTGTCCACATATCACTTGGACTACTATTACATCCATATTGTATCACAGCATATACACAATCATCATCTTTATTTTCTTTCAAGTAATCATAATAATTCATAATTATATATTATTATATACAAAAATTATAAAATTCATTTTTTATTATTAAACTTCAAATGTTAATTTATTTATATAATTTTCAATTTCTTCATTTTTACTTGAATTAATAATGTCTTTATATTCATCAATATTAATATCATATACTCTATTTTTAATATCTAATGAACATTTTGTATGTTTAAATGATAATAAATATTTATCTTTTTTTGGTTTTATCATATATTTTTTACACAAAAAATCTAAAAGGTCAGCTAATTTTTTTTCATTTTGTATAAATTCTAAATTAATTAATATTACATTCTTATTTTTTTTTTTATATTCAAGTATTTTATTAAACTTATATTCTCTTATGTTAAATATTGTTTTATTATTATCATCATCATTTAAACATTTATTTGATCTATAATCAATTAATTTATCTTCATTTGATATTTGCGGTAAAGTTAAAAAGTCATTAAATGAATTATGTTTTGTTAAATGATAAGGATTTTTATACATTGATATTAACCAATCATTTAAATTTCTAAATAAAAATAAATCAACTACTTTTTCATTTAATTTTTTATAATCACTACTGGGAACACCATGTTTCCAATTGTAAACAACATTATTTTTAATATTTTCTTGTTTAACAGGAAATCCATTTTGAATTAAAATTCTATTTAAAAAATTTGTTCCAGAATTTCTTTCACCATTTACAGTAAACAATACCATTAATTATAATTATATTTTTTATAAAAACTGAAAAATAAATTACTAATATCATTAAATTATTTATTAATGTCAATCAATGAAATTGTTAAACAAATTCATAAATATAATAAAGATAATAATACAAGATTAGTTATAGCAATAACGGGAGGTGGTATTTCTGCTTTATCATATTTATTTTCACAACCTGGTGCATCATCAAGTATATTAGAATGTACAGTACCTTATGCGTGTGAATCAACATTAGAATATACTGGTGTGGATGAAATTAAATCATGGTCATCATTTGAAACTGCAAATTTATTAGCATCTAGTGCTTTTTTAAGATGTAAAAAATTAAATAAAACAGATAATATATCACTAGGAATTGGTGCAACTGGTAACTTAGTATCTAGTGAAACATTAAAAAGAGGTTCTCAAGGAATTTATATTTCAATAAAAACTAGTAATAGTATTAAAGGTGTTCATCTAAATTTATACAAAGGTGAAAAAGGTATAAATGGTGAAAAAGATAAACCATTTAGAACTAGACAAGATGAAGATGAAATATGTAGTAAATTAATAATTTATTTTTGTGCTTTAGAATTAGGTTTAATAAATACTGAAGAATTAATAAAGTTTATGGAATTAGATAGTCGTGATATATTGGAATTTATAAATATATAATATTTGGATATAAATTAGGTACTTCTTTTTTTAATTCCTCTTCTACTTCTTCTTTATTTTTATAAACATTTTCACAAGAAATAAAATAATTTATATATTGCATAATATCTTTTATAATTTGTGAATCATTAATAAATATTGGTCCAATAATTTTTTTTATATTATCTTTTTTAATTACAAAAATATTTATTATTTTATCTTTGTATTTTTCTCGTTCTACAAAAAAATCAGCTTTAGAGTGTGAATTAAAATCAAGAGAAATTAATATATTATAATCAGTAATAACATCATCATTTAATTCACTATTTTTAATATTATTAAAGTTTGTTTTAATTTCTAAATAATTTGGTTCAGTATCTGGATTTATAAGATAGTACATAATTAAATAGCTTATTCATTTTTTAAATATTTTTATGATTTTTTATAAAATATAAAAATTGAAAATTTATTCTATAAGGAGTATTATAAATTTGTATGTCATTTGATGAACAGCCCTTTAAGTCTAATACTCATAGAGATGGACATACGCGTAGATACAAACAAAAGGAAAGACCTTGGTCAATTTCTGTATCTAATGATCCTTTACTATTAGTAAATAGACCGTATAATAGAAATCATGTTTCTACATCAGAAATAGATGATTTTTTCCCAGTAAATAATGTAAATTTAAATAATGCCCTTTCATTAAATACTTCTGAAAGATGGAATAATGTTGAAAAAACATTAGAAGAAAAAGCAGTTAATGTAACTAAGGAGTGGGATCCTTATCATGGTGTTATTAAGAAAACCTTTAATGTACCAGTTACAAAGTACTTAATAAAAGAGAATTTAGAAGAGTATGAACTTAATTGGTTAAAGTGGAATAACAAATATTATGATCCCAAGTATATTTACACATATTCAGGAGATGATGATGATTTAAAAGGAACATTATCAAGATATTGTCTTCGTGAATGGGAAGAGCCAGTTATTAGTAATAATGAATCTATTTACAAAAAAACATTTATTGAAGTTACATCTCATAAAAAGACCTTACAAACTAAGGCTTGTTATTGGGAACTTGATCTTGGTACTTTACAAAATATTAGTCATATTGTAACATTTGGTAGATATTCAAAAACTAGACCATTTCCTAAAAATCGTACTCACAAAGGTAATACTTATGTTAGTGTACTTCTTTCTCATCGTGAAGAATCATATGTAAAGAAGTATTCAGTTTCTTACAAAGATGAAGCTACACAAAAATGGATTACTTACAAAACATTTGATGGTAATATCAATCCTTTTACACCTAAGATTAACAGTGTAAATATTTTAACTAGATGTATTAGAATTAAGCCTCTTGATTATGTTCAATCAAAAAGCATGATTATTTCTCTTTACAGTGAAATTACACATGCAAAGAAAATTGTTGAAGATGAGGAAGATGATGAAATAATTCAGTATACTCTTGTACCACCTAATAACAGTGAAGCTAGAAATGATGGTTATGGAGAAAGACCTGTTTCACCAGAATGGAAATTAGGACAATATTATAAGACAGAAAGAAGAAAGAGAATGAAGGAACATATTACAGATCAGATGAACGGTTTAAATAGTGATTCTGATGATTGTTCTCCTAATAATGAATCAGAAGAAGATGATGATGATAATATACCTCCTGATAATTTTTATTATTCTGATTCATTATAAAAAAATTGTTTAACAAAATTATTGCAAGTTGAAAAAATTGAATTTTTTATTCTATAAACAGTTATATAAATTTTATGTCAAATAGCAAGTATTATATTGAAATTGATTGCCCACCGGGTAATAGAAGACCAGA
>JACCDO011793892.1_pt1 | contig 11304 bp, 11 predicted proteins | sample 7446101 | NCBI WGS metagenome assembly JACCDO01 (sample SAMN15323440, study PRJNA562643) | freshwater metagenome | isolation source: river surface water | place: USA:Blue River Watershed | collected 2017-08-16
ACGCAAATCATCTGAAGTCGGTCAATCCCGTTGACGCCGCTGCTCCCCCCGCCCCCGCCCCTACCCTTGCCACCTTTCCCTGAACTAGCGTAAATATCAATATCAAACAATGCGTCATAATACCGATACTCCCAATTCTCTCGAAACGGGTCGATATATCTTTCGACGGAACGCTCTTGCATCGGGATTGCCATGAAATCATTGAGTGAATGACACTTTTCGACATTGCCTACCAATTGTACAACACGAGAGCACGCGATTTTTGTCAGGTCGCGTATATCCACGCTCACAGTTGGCACTGTAAGCGCGGATGTATCCGTTTTATGGCCCAGACCCCCCATTTTGATATTCGGCCGGCCTACTCCATCACCGCCTCCACCACCGCCGTATCGCTGTTTACTTTGCCTGTCGCGCGCTTTATGCTCATTCATGAATCGGTTATGTTCTGTTTCGGCCAATAAGGCGATGAACTCGCGCATCGTTTTCCATACAATTGTCGGACGTTGTTGTCCGCCCGCGCCCGCCGCCGCTTTTCGTGTAACCAAATACTCTTTACTTGCGCGAAACATATTCGCATAGGTCTGGAGTAATACAGTCATACCGTTGGTGCGTAGATTTAAGGAAGGGAAATGCGGCATGAAATCATTTCCAAGCATAAACGCCATCACAATGTAATCATCAATCGCGGCAATCACTTCTGGTGTGATGTTTGATGGGGGCGACGGTGACCCTGACCCCGACCCCGACCCCGCCACAGTAGTCGCATCAGATACATACGCGCCGCTGCCCCCGCCACCACTACCCGGCGCAGCAGTAGCAGTAGCAGTCGTTTCACGCATAACCGCCTCCAGCGAACACGCGAAGGCAGGAATATCCAAATAATACTGATCGGTACACGAAAGCGTACTGTCGAGTGACTGAATAAAGTCAGGCGTATCGCGATACAAGTAGATATTCTGAGAGATATGAAGATGATTCAAACAAAGCATGATTAAATCGGCATCCAGACCATAGATGAGTGTCGTTGTATCCCGGTGATAAGCAGCATTGTCTCGAATGTATTCGAATATTTTATGCTCACCTTCGCCAGCGGCGTCGCTTCCGGAGTAAATATACGCAACAGTATTTCCAATTTCACGCCCTTTCATCGCGCAATAATCATTCATTCGGATATTCAATTTCTTCATGAAGGCGGTTCCAGGTGTAATTGCGGATGTGTTCCACGATTTAGAGTCTGTCGACACCGCCGCCACCGACCCTGACCCCGACCCCGACCCCGCCGACAATGGGTCCAATAACGCATTCTTCCGCGTAATCGTCTGCTCCACGACAGTGGTAAACCACGACTTATATCGTCGCTCACGTTGTTGATTCAGTTTAGCAACTGGCGCCACGCCGTCAAATGCAATGAATACGTTATTGGTTGGACGAAACATTGCGAGATATTCATCGATTTTGGTGCAAACGGTTTCTAGTAGTTTCGATTCGTATTCGGCATCCGACAACCCGCGGTTCGAACCAACCACGCGCACGGCGTCATAGATGAGTCCATTGGTATCCATATACAAATTATGAATCCGCGGCAACCCACCCAATTTTTTGATAACATGTTTGTATTGTTTGACAATATTAGAGAAATAACTTGGAATACCCATGACGATGTCGCGGCACGGTACAAATCAGTACAAGACGCTTCTATTACATTATATCTCGTGATGTGTTTAATATCAATTTCTCCTATCGCGTGATATTAAAATACTACTACAATATAACGACATCAAACAATGACACTTCAACTCACATTTTCGAATATTGTCCAATTATTCAGTATATTTGCACCTTTATTTTTAGGAACGTTTCTTGTCCTTGTATCGGTGTTCAATCAGAACATCAAAGGGTTGATATATCTAGGTGGTGTACTCATCGCATCCGTTATTAATTATGTAGTGAGTATGACGATTGGCAGTGAACCCATTCCGAGCGAAGGGTCCATTTGTAATCTCGTCGAGTTCCCATTGATTCCAAATCGGTATAATGTTCCAAATTACAATAGTATGTTTATCGCATTTACGTTGATGTACCTACTTCTTCCGATGTTAACGAATAGCCAAGTCAATTTGTGGATTATTGGAACGATTGTTAGTATATTTGCGATTGACGCATATGTGAAGCTCCAGTATTCATGTACCGTACCTCGCGGTATTACGATTGGTGGTATTGTAGGAGCAACACTCGGAACATTGTGGTATTTCTTGTTCAAATTCACCGAAATGCAAAGTTTACTGTTTTTCAATGACCTCACCAGCAATAATGTAGTGTGCAATCGCCCCAAGAATCAAACATTCAAGTGTTCGGTGTACAAGAATGGGCAGGTGATACAGGACTTATAAATGCTTAACGACGCTCCACTCTGCTCCATGCCGCTAAGCGGCATTTCGCGGTCGTTGCGCGTCGTTTCGCCCTACTCTATAACCTTGCGAAGTCGAGATGACTCGATGCTCGTTGTGTGTATATATTATTTTACGTTCATAATATATACACCACACTTCTTATGGCGACTGGAACAAGAAAAGCCCCCACCGCAAGCGCGACCTTATTCAAACCCGGAACAACCAAAACCGGCAACGATGGAAATAAATGGACCATTGTCGCAGATACACGCGGCGTTCAACGATGGCAACTGAAGAAGAAACCTACTACGATGAAACAACGACGCAAAAACAAATCCGCGCGAGTTCTAGCGATGCATCATGACCCCGAATCTGTCTGGGGGAAAAACAAACCTCTCGAGAGATTTTGGAATGATCTCGCATCGGGGCGTAAAGTCGTCCTGATAAGGAAAAACGGCACTCACGAAATGCATACGATGCCGAAATCAACCCATGATTATCTCAGTGAAGACCATCAAAAACACTACGACACGTTCGAAAAAGACTCCGATATTGTCGCAGTTTTAACGTCGTATAGGTCGCAAGATGCGTACGAATTACACCTGTATCCCAAAGCCAAAGACGCAACAGTAGAATATGTCATCAAACATTATACCCGGTTCTTCCCTACAAAGGTAAAGAAATCGCGTATGCCGTAATTCGCCGCGCCCGTCCGCCCCCGTCGCGCCTTTATCCGTAAAATTTCCCGTAATTCCGGACCATCCACGCCGAAAAGTCGGAAAGCAATAACTGTTTCTGAAACCCGTTTGTGAACATTTTTAGATTGCCACCGTTGGAGCGTTCGCCATATACCTTTAAAAAATACTGGACAACATCGCCTGTTTTTGCGCGTTTATATTTCTCATCGGCCTCTTCGTATGTGAATCGCGGTTTTTGTTTCCGCACATTTACGGCGTTATGAAAATCCACGAGGAAATAGTGAAGTTGGTCCTTGGTGGATATTTGTGTCAACACACGTTCATGCGTTTTCATATACTGCATCGCATGTTGGGTGCATTCCGGACATGGTAGATTTGCACATATGCGCTGGATATACTGAATCAATTCCGCCTTGATTTCAGCGAAATTCTCAGGAACGGCCTTGTATGCTAATGTATGAAAGAGGAACCATACACAAGGACCCCATACACTTTTTGAGACCATTTTATCTCGAAATAATTGATATGAAATATATGAATATAAAAAAATAACAATCTTATATCCATAATACAACTGCGACCGAACAAATGAATACAGGAACAGTGATTAGCACCCCCCCGGCCCCGGTCCCGGCCCCGGCCCCGTATCCCGGATTGGGATATGAATACGAACTCGAATGTGACATTGATTTTTTCAAAGAGTTGAAGCAAATGTCGGCGGCGGCTACAACGGAAAACGAACAACAACCCGCATCAGACACAACCCAGCGATGTCTCATTACGGATGATAAATTAACAAAGGACCATATTACACTAGAATGCGGACATAAGTTCAATTACATTCCTCTATTTAAAGAGGTTCTATTCCAGAAGTGCTCGATGTTGCCTAAAAATCTCTCGGCGAAACTAGTTACAACGTATACGAAGGTTGGGACAACCAATATTGGATATCAATTCATGCAGTCGCAGACGCCGCCACCAGCCGTATTATCGGTGACATATAATAGTTCGTATAACCTTGAAACGACCAAACTGCAATACAATCAAATCAAATGCCCGTATTGTCGCTCAATAACATCATCGATTCTTCCTTATTATCCATACCCAGATGTGTGTAAAGTGAAATACGTGAATACACCGACCAATTTGTCGCTCCCGTCTCTTTCATGTGAATACCATTCGTTTATATCGAGGGAACACGGAAAACCAGATGATTCTACAACATGTAAGACACAATGTATTTATAATGCAAAGTATGACCTGATGTTGTGTAATAAACATTTGAACAAGTTAGAATCCCGTAGTGACGGTGCCGGCGCCGGCAGTGGCAGTGGTAGTGGTAGCAGTTCACCTACCCGTAAATTGACCACGACAACGACGACGACGACCTCGGCACCACAAACACGTTCGCGGGTTTCGAAAAAGAAACAACAACCCCCATCACCGCCAAACCCTGAAACCGAGAATGTGATAATATCGCACCATAATCCTGCCACCGCGGCGTGTACATTCACGTTGCTATCAGGGCCGCGTAAAGGAACACCATGTGGAAAACCAATATGGATATCAAACCAGAACCCAGTAGTGACAAATGGCGCGTATTGTAAGGCGCATTACTATAAAGGTACATCAAATTGACTGACGTACGAAGGCGATGATTTTACTTGCAATGTATTCTTGTTGTTGAAGCGTCAATTCGGGATAGGACGGTAGCATAATAATTTTGTTATTTAATTTCTCACTAACAGACGTGTCAATTGAATGATTTGCAATCGTTTTTAAATGATTATGTCTATCGTATGGATAAAAAAATGGTCGAATATCGATACCATTCTCGACAAAATACGCGTTTGTTTCGTCGATAGTTTTGTCATTTTTTAAAATATATATTGCGAATATCCAGTTGGCTCTTTCACAATTTGGCTGAACGGACTGAATGACAATTTCACCACGGGATATTTCATCTTGTAACAAGGTTTCATAGGTATTAAAAACCCGTTTTTTTAAAGATAGAATGCAGTCTAAATCGTTTAGTTGCTCGTATAAAAATGCGGCTTGAACGTTTGTCATTCGATAATTATATGCATGTACATAATGTATGAATTTTTTAGATGACATGCCTTGAGTATATACATGTTTGATATGTTCATATATATCATCATTGTTTGTAATAAATGCGCCACCTTCACCCGTCGTTATTGTTTTATTACCATAAAATGATACGGATGAACATAATATATTTTCAGAGGTACCTGTATATTTCCCATGATATCTTCCGAATAAGCCCTCGCAGTTATCTTCAATCAATACAATGTCGGGTCGTATTTGTTTTATCCTATCAACGTCGATAATACCTCCGAGATTATGAACAATTACGATTGCCGAGTTGGACTCGAGAGACAATAAGTATTGTTCGTCTTCTTCCATATTCCAGGTTTGCCCGTTTATTTGTAGAACCTCCAGATTATTCAAGTTGTATTCCATCAATGCGCAGTTATAAACTGCAACATAGACATTATTCGGAACGTAGATTTTAGAAATATGTGGATATTTATAACGCAATGACATAAATAAACAATGAGTGGCTACAGTACCATTCGCCATTAAAATCACGTGTTTTGCACCCAATACTTCTTTCAACTTATTTGTAGCTAGTTCGATATATTTTCCATGGTTACTAATCCATTCGGAGTTGATTGCGTCAATCGGAGACGTCTTATATTTTGATAAGTATGGTTTATAACACGGAATCATTATTATAATATATGTAAATGAATTACTTTATGTATATTATTCATCATTATTTGATTTTTCATCGTCGTCTGTCTTTATTTTCTTGTATTTATTATTTTTATTACTAGAATATTTGGGACACATGTACGTTATCTTTTGGTATTCGGTTCATCATCATTAGTGGATATACTATACAATGAAAGCAAGAATCAACCAAAAAAAACTGTTCTGCGTTGTTTATGATATCGATATACAATGTAACATATAGGTCGACGTATTTATCAGCAATTTCATAGAATGCATGTTCTTTATTATACATATTTTTATTCGCGCAAATCATGATATAATCTGTATTGTCTTTATATGTGTCATATACGTTATTATAATTTACTTCACCTCTCAATGATTTCGAGTGTATAAAAATAATTTTGTAGTCTTTTATTGATTCATAATATTTCTTACTTACGTCTGTGCTTTTAATATTGAAATAATTATAATATATTGAAATATCTAGACCAATATCATAATAAAAAGTACGTATATGATGATAATCTATGGTGTAGTTTTGGTCATCTTGTTTATAGGATAAGAGAGCCGGATGTGTTATTCTTTTTTGTATATATGCTTTATGGCAACCTGATACGAAAATATCGTCAGTTACTTTACTCAAAATATCTTCTATGTGGTTAAACTCGTTATTACTATCAAACGGTACAGGTATTACAGCACTGTCTTGAAACAAATGTTCGATATTTTTTACATAGATATCTTTGCATAAGAAATGGATTGTTTCGTAATACTGTAATAAAAAATGGACAGCGCTACTATTTGTGATATTATCACCCAAGCCGTTATGTGATACGAAGTATGCCGTTGTATTTTTACTCATATTAACAACACAATACAATACAACACAATATATTTCTAAAATATATTATTTTCTGCATACAACCGTATAACTGATTGGAAAAGCAGGTCGTTCATTGTCAATCAACGCATTCATTTCGATAATTTCGTACTTGTACTTCTGTATTAAATATTTCAATCCGTATTCGGATATTCTATAACAATCCGGAATTGGGCCATGTATTCTAAATTGGAACGGAAGTGACAGATACAATAGACCTCCTGGTTTGAGATATTTGTACATTTGTTGTAGTCCTTCCCATGGTTCATATGTATGTTCTAATACATCTAAACAGTATATTATATCGAACCGTTCATTTGGAACATCATTCGGTTTCGTTATATCTGCGACATAGGTAACATTTTCTCTGTGACATATATCTAAAGTTTCAACCACATTTTCTCGAGAGAGTTCTTCGTTCGGTTTATCACGAGGACCGATTTCTAGTATCAATTTGTTTCTGTGTTCTTTTATAGAGTTTCGTACAAAGTCGCTAATATGATTACGCATAAATTGATACAACCGATTATCTGTTTCAAATACAGTATCTATAGGAATGGTTTCGAATACATCATGTTTCAAACAATCTCGTATTGATGTGTGTGCATTCATGTCAATAATTTAATTTATAATAAATAGTGTACGAAATCTTTATATCATAGTAGTTCTATTTCCGATGGTGAAAAACAATGTATGTTACAAACCGAACTCACATCCAATTTTTCAACATATGAGTCATCAATAAATATAGATGATTTGGTTTTGATATATGATGATTTCTTATCGATATAATTGCCTTCTTCATCTTTCATATTTGATATTTTAATTATACTATCAAAAATATGTATTTTATGTTTTTTCAATACTGAGTCTGGGTCAGCGTTTCTTGTTATCAAATGCAAACATTTGTTATTATTGAACGACTTGTATAAGAATGCGATAAGTTCAATATTCACCTTATCATGGATGATTAGTGTATCATCTAGGTCACAGTAAATAGTGTCATAATCAATTTGTTTTCTGTATATATTTTTAAACATTTTTATACATTCGATTGGTATGTCATTATAAAATAACGGCTCTACCGTTTTACGTTCTGAGTTTAAAATACTTAACCAACAAAAGTTAATACCCCGTACTCTGTTTACGCACATTGCTCCGGGAATACGACATGCAATTTCTAACAATGTTAGTTGGTTATTCTTACTATATTTCACTTGAAAAAACCAAGGACCATTCATTCGGATTTCATTGTTTATTTTCATTGCGATTTCGCTTGTGTCCAAGCATACCGTTTTACTGTGAATGCTAATACCATTCAACGTTCTTATACGTTGCCTCGCTTGATTATATAACAATTTACCATTAAAATCGGTAAAACAATCTACGGTGTATTCGTCGCCAGTTAATAACTCTAACAGTAACATTGTGTTTTCATCTACATTTTCTAAATCGTTCATATTATGTAGAATCGAATGATTTCTGCTACCATAACCAATAATTGGTTTTACATATAAAGGAAAATCTAGTTCAGTAATATCGTGTTTTTTATAGATTTTTGGAGTGCGTATTATGTTTTCTAGGCGGTGATATGTCAATTTCTTTGAATTGCATAACTGAATTATATCCAAATCTGGGCAAATTATTTTTGCACCAAGATTCGTTTCGTTTTTTTTTAAAAAATCGATTACGCTATCAAATGCTGGAAATATGTACTGAATATGTTTATCGTCTACTATTTTTTTCATAAATGTAAGTGTTGCATTTTCATCCTTTATAAAAGGGCAACCTGGTATATAGTTTTCAAAATATATACTTGAATAATTTGAATGGTCAAAGTCGGTTCCATATATTTTCATATTTTTGATATACTTCAATGAATCGTATATTTCTTGTGCTACAGTTGACCCTGACGGGAAAATTAAAACATTCATTTGTGGGATGTGTGATGTTGCGGTCAATTGATGAATAATTATATAATTACATACTTTATATTATTATTCACTGATTCACCGCACCCATGTCAGTAAAAATAGATGTTAGTCTAGGCGAAGCATTAGATAAGTTGACGATTCTTGATATAAAAAAAAATAAAATAAATGATAGTCGCAGAGAGGATGTAATCGCCGAGTTCCAATATTTACAAAAAGAACTGCATACCTACACTGAAAAGTATAAATACTTATACTCTATATTATACAAAACCAACGAGAGAATATGGGAATGTATGGATATCATAAGAGAAAGTAAAAAGCCGACAATCGAATTATACGAATATATCGATGAAACGATTATACTAAACGATTCAAGATACCTAATAAAAAAGAAAATCAATGAAGTCGGTAAGTCTGTATTGAAAGAGCAAAAGGGCTATCATTTGCGGTCATTGCATATCATATTAGATTGTGATTTTGAAACTATCAACATATTGAACGGTGCGATACGATACTATTCATTTTTTTATGATGAAGTTATCTTGACAACGAAAGATGAACATATGATGATAAAACGGATGTTCGATGACGACCCCTTTATTAAAATAAATACTGGCGAATACAGTAATGACGGTGATTGGATAAGAGTAAATAATAGTGGTGATATTACGGTAAACATATTGCATCATCATGCGTTATCAAGTATGATTAAACAATCAAATGTAACATACTGTGACAAATATTCTAAAGAAGTAAACGACATATATCGCAAATTGGGTATGAATATTAGTATTTTTGAAGAGTACAAAAATAATGATTATGAGAGTATATACCTGTAATACGTGACCCGCGTCCTCTACTACGTTTATCTATTTTCTACATCCGCATGAATACATTATTCACACGCGAGTTTCCAGGAACTGGCTGAAGAGGGCACAGCGAACTCGCTGGAGGGCTCGATTTTTGCAATTTCGCGCGACGAACCGAAATCGTGGATGAGCCAACTCCCGCACCAGGCGTATAAGAGGCATTCTTATTGTTGTTATGGGTATCCCCCATCAACGTTAATCGCACACGTTTTAGCATTTTATAATACTGCAATATAATAAATCGAGTATTATGAACTTTATTAAAAGATATCTTCCGGATACTCTATCGCGCCGGGATAAAACGCGACAACGCGCCGAACTTACCAAATCACGTAAACTCTACAAACAGCGTAAATATTATACGCGAAAAGCGATGAAATCATTTACATCGAAACCATCGAAACATCTAGAACGCGCGCGCCGCCTCTACGGCGTAGAGCATATCAAACCGTCGAGAGAATTGTCGAAACAAACCGGATGTTCATTAAAGGGCCTTCGGCAAATCGTGAAGAAAGGAGAAGGCGCATATTTTTCATCGGGGTCGCGCCCAAACCAGACAGCGCAATCATGGGGGAATGCACGTCTTGCAAGCGCAATTACTGGCGGAAATGCGTCGGCCGTCGATTTTCATATTATCGACAAGGAATGCGCACATCATAAACGCGCATATCGTTTAGCGCAAAAACCGCGAAAATAAATATATTGTTTATAATTATAATTGAATCTAAGGCATGAACGTTATTCCAGATACACATCAACACCAACAATATCCTCTTCCAGTTTCCTCTGCGCAACATCCTCCAGCACCCGTCTGCATGGATTTGGTTCCTGCAGTGGGAACGACGTCGGCAACTTCGGCAACAGCCCCACCGAGTCAAGACCCGAGTGTTACAAAAGAACAACTGAAGGACCATCTTCGCCAATGGGTTCGTGTTGAGAATGAAATAAGTACCTTATCGGCTGAAATAAAGAAACGTAAACTGATTCATCAGCAGTTATCTGCATCTCTTTTGCGCGTGATGAAGGAGAATGAAATCGACTGCTTTGATATTGCGAATGGCCGGATTGTGTACTCGAAGACAAAGAGTCGCGCGCCTCTGAATAATGGGCAGTTGAAATCCGCGCTGAAGACATATTATAAGGAGGACGATGAAAAGGCAAATAGTCTCGCTGAATTTTTAATAGCGTCGCGGGTTGAAAAGACGCGCGAAACGATTAAAATGAAAATACCGAAAATCAAATAAATACATATGTTATATGGATATCAGTATTTCTGTATAACAAATAGTGATAGATACGAAGATGTTTTACAGCGGTGGTGCGAGAAAGAAACACGCATTACGAGAGATTTTGAAATTCAATCCAGAAAAAAAGGAAGAATCGGAGATAGATTCGTCAAGTGAAGAAGATGATAACCATAGCCATACCAGAGACAGTGAAGACAGCGACGCATCGAGCGACACGAGTGGAGAAGAGGATGCAGATGATGCCAGTAGACGCAACGACGCCGCCGACGCGGACGACGCCGCGGACGACGATTCGTCTACGTATCCGGTCGACAATAATGACTATCTGGTTACATTAAGCTCGAATGATACATCAGGCAAACATTATCGTTACGCTTTTATCGATGAAGAACTCGACTATGACCTGGAAGAATTCGCAGACATGCATCCAGATATAAAAACCTATCAATTCGTGATTTACAAAATAAACACACACAGTTCATCGCCGTTTTTAGAATTTCTGTTTTATCACGACCACGACCACGAC
>JACCDO012032526.1_pt1 | contig 11304 bp, 8 predicted proteins | sample 7446101 | NCBI WGS metagenome assembly JACCDO01 (sample SAMN15323440, study PRJNA562643) | freshwater metagenome | isolation source: river surface water | place: USA:Blue River Watershed | collected 2017-08-16
ACATCATGGCAACGACTTTGATGCAGGACTGCATCGCTCATAACAAGGCAACCAGCAACGGCGCTAGCGTCAAGCGCGAACCGTCCTCTTGGCTATCCTCCTGTGCGATATCACTTTGCCAGCACAGTCATCGCGCCTCGTGATCTAGCCGATTTTAAGGCGGGTGGCGCGCACTTGGGCTGCGTCCTAAATAAGCTAATGCAATACTCGCCAGCGAAGAAATAGCGCTGATCATGCTGACCTTGCAGCTTAGGAAGGTAGAGAGATTTTAATTTACATAATACATACATAAATAATATTTAAATTTCCCTTGATGCATTTTTAAAGCAAGAAAACCCATGTTTCTGTGCGTACCAAATTGCGTACCATGGCATTTTTCACAAGAAAAAAACTGCACAACGGCCTTTTTTTGGCTGAAATTCGCCTCTTTTAATTGGCATTTTTGCACTTTTTTTGCAAAATTTGACAGTTTTAGTATGGAGTGTACATTTACCCTTTGATTTGATAAGTAATCACACGCAACATGCTTGCAAGAATATAGAATTACAGGCCAATGGTTAAAATAAAAATTGTTATAAATGTATCTATATACCTTTTTAATTGCCATTATTAAAATTACTCGACAGTGCGCAAACAAATGCTAGTGTGGTACGCAAACTTTTGTCTGCGTACCAGCGTGCGTACCACGGTTTTGCGTACCAAAATTGCCGTATTGCAACCCATGTGTGAATGGTGGCGCTTGCTGTAATTTGATGCCTACAAGTAGCGAATCTGTAGCTAATGGGGCTGATATGCCTTGCAGCGGTGATGCAGTACATTGCCCCCATGCTTCACCCTTTTTCGCTTTCGCCTACTTGATCGACCAGACAGGCGACTTGCAAACGCTAGGTAAGACTCTTCTACTATAGTTTTTCGTCAATTGTGACTAGACTACCCAATGAGCGCGAACAGGAAATTACTCAACGGAAATAATTATCGAAGCAATGCCGCCCAAGGGAGACAAACAAGGCCGAAGGGGGTACACATAATTTTGTTCTCCCTTCGCCGTTTTTGTCTCCCTTCGGCGAAAAGCGGCAGGACAAGAGCTATTCTGTTTGCGGTCGGTGAAGACAGTTTTTCTGTCTATGGTTAGCATCAAAAGATGACTAAATCCAATGCAAGACATAGGCTGAAACAATACCGAAATTGGTAGCGGCTATAAATTCGACATCGCGCAACTATTGGGCGGCACATCGCTTGTTCTGTGCCGGAAAGCGTTAAGCTGGTGCTGCGCACCTGTCATTTTGCATGTTGCCAGCCATTGGTAATGATGAAAAATCTTGTGCCGATTGTTGGCTGGCTTCAAGCGCTGGCTTGATCACGCAAAGGTGTCAGCACGATAGCGCTATCCCTGTTATGGACTCAAGAAATTCAACTTTTTACAGTTCTAGTACGAGAAAGAGTTCGTTTATTTGCATCAAGCTACGCAGAAAAAATGAATAAGGTAAATTTCACTCGCCGCACAAACCCGATAGGCAAAGCTGGCCGCTTCTGGATATCACTGGCTAGCCGTGCTGGCGTTGATGCTTGGATTACTGATATCTCGAAGTTATTTTCAGGCATCTGTCTAAAAAAATCTTAGGCGAAGTGCGTACTTTTAGCGCACCTTTTGCGCACCTTCAGCGCACCTTTTTTGCGGCATGTATTCTGCTTTACTGCACCTATTTCGATACTACATTGGCATGATTGGTCTGTTGGCTAAGAGGCATCTATTCCTTATCAATTTGCAATCAAGAAAAACGTATTGAACAATCTACCCTGTCTATAGTCATGCCACGCCATACCGCGTATGTGCGTTGGGTTTGTGGGACTTGTAGCGGCTGTTGGTTTGCTGAGAAGTGCCAATAGCTAGCGTGATTGAGCCTACAGCCTTCACCATTGGCGAGCCTGCCTACATCATGAACAATGTATTCATTTCAGCCCAGCGGCACATTCAGCACACCCGCTGCGTTTTTGTTGATGGCACTTCCAAGCACAGCATCGCCAACCTAAGCAAAATTTATAGCAAGTCCTGATGATGAAGATGCCTGATCAAACCCAATAAAAAGATTCTTATCATGAACAATTTTTTCGCGGTCAAACTGGCCCTAGTCTTACCGCACGATGGCCTTCACGCCAAAAATTATTGATGTAGGGATTGATGTTGTGTACGTGCTTCCGCTATTGCGACTATCCAACCAGCATACAAATTTACGCCCAAAAGATAACTTTCTCTTACTGCATATAAAAAATAAACATCATGTATTTTTTGTTTGGCAAGCCTATACAGTGCGATGTTTGCATGGCAATTTACGCGCAAGATAAGGCAGCGAGCATGTAAGAAATGAGGTGCGTCGCCATCATCGAATTGCCCGAAGGGAGACAAAAATGACGAAGGGAGCCAATTTTTAAGAGTACCCTCTTCGCATAATTTTGTCCCCCTTCGGTGATGTTGGGCGAATTGGCGTGCGCTGTGCCGATGGTGACATCAGGTCTTGTGCTGTTGTTGATGGCCCTAATTTACATCGCATGTTGATTGAATATCTTTCAATAAATACAATTTTTATTGACTAATAGTGCTTATTCTAATGAAGGGGGCTTGTGCGGTTTTTCTTGCCGTTGCTAAAAAAAATGCGCCGGATGTCGGGGTGACACCAAGCGCAAAGCTCGTTATTCGTTGTCGCAAGCTGGCCTTATCGCTAGCGCCTGTGCTGGTTAGCTCTAGCCGCACTCCATGCCGTTGATTTTTGCTTGAAACCAAGCGATAGATGCGGGCATTATTGCCGCCGATTGCAAGCGCCTGTGTGCTAGCAAACCCATTGATTCTTCACTAATGACACCCTTCAAGCTGCAATAGCGCTTGATCAAGCGATCTAGCTCGACAATCACGGCCTGTTTGCGGCCTAGGAGAGTAATTGCGCCATCTTCAACAACAAAGCGAATGCCAAGTCGATCACAGCTTTGCAGCAAAGGAACCAGATTCATAGCACTTCCATGACTTCGGTTTTATCGGCTATGTTTGCTGCGCTACTGGCTACATAGGTGGCCAACCCGCTCGAAGATACTTGTGGGGCCAGCTCAGACGGCTCCGAGTTAGCTTTTTGCCGCTGCTGCCGTTTTTCTGCGCTGGAATTGCCCGTTAAACGCCACATCCACGGCCCCACCATATTTTGCTTTTCCGCCTCGATCCCTAATGATTTTTTTAGTTTCTTGGCATATTCCCATGAATGCCCCGCATCATTGACTTCCGCTTTTAGCTGCTTGGTCGCCATTTTGCCGCCTGCGTGTTGCAAGGTATCTAATAGCAACTGGCCTAATTCTTGTCGTGAACTGGCATCGCTGTCTTCGTCGTCTTCCACCGCCCCCAATATTGCCCGCGCACTGCCTTCAATGGGTTCTTCCCATATAGCGTAACTGCCGCTAATGCCTTTCTTGACGATACGTTGTTCAATGCTGTACGCCACACCACCATTCTCTGGTGCGATATTCGATTTTGCCTTTGCCAGCACGCGCCGATTGCTGCCTTCCTCTTTGGCTGCTACCAATACCATGCGCGCCAAGGCGGCAAAGGCTTGTGAACCTATCACCCGGTCTTGCGGCGCTCTGCCCATGCTGCCCTTGCCAAAGTGGGTAATGCCGATGACTGCGCAGTGATATTGCTCGGCAAAGCTGACGATAGATTGCAAACTGCGTCGCACATCGTTGGCGCGGTGCATATCGCCTTCGACTGCTGAGACAATCGGGTCAATGATCAAGAGCGAGATACCGCCCATTTCTTTTACCTTCAAATGCAAACTCAGCATATCGTGGGCTGGGTCAAAAGCACTGCTTACCCCCTTGTTGTTATGCACGCCGTCGATAAAAAAGCAACGCGTCAAATCTGCCCCTGCCGCCATCAGGCGTGGTACGAGCGTATCGCTTGGCTTATCTTCGCTAGACCAGATCAGCACTTTGCCCTTGTTACGGCATGGCGTGCCATCGGGCCATGTACCGCCATTAGTGAGAATTGCGGCCAAGCCAAGCGCCATCGTAGTTTTGCCTGTCCCTGCTGCCCCGGCAAGAATGGTCAACTTGCCCGAAGGTAGCCAGTTTTCCCAAACCCACGTTATCGGTTCAGGTTCGATATCGGCAGCACAGCGTATCATCACGCTACGGATATCTGGCGAGTGCATAGGCGCGCTAACCTGTTCGCTGTGCTGTGTGGTCTGTGCTGGTGCTCGTGTTGTTGTTAGGGCTATTGGCGTAACAGGCGGCAGTGTATTGCCTGAAGTGGCGCATAGGGCCGCTTCAACTGTGGCGAGTACGGCTGGCAAACCCTTGGCGCGATGCACATCATTAAAGTCGTGTAATTCGCTCTCGTTTGCTTCAAATTGTGGAATGGCGAGATATCCATTGACTGCCAACGCAGCAGCACGCGCTTTAATCACGCCTATATTGCCGTCCGCGTTGAAGCGGTCGTTATCTGCGCAAACAATGATGCGCATTGCTGGATACTTAGCGCGCAGTTGCCTTGCCACCGCTTCCAGATTGCCCGCACTAAAGGCTACCGCCACGGGCCAGCCAGTTGCTGCAAACAGGCTAGCTCCATCGGCAAACCCTTCACATAACAAAATCGTGTGCTGTGGCTTGCCGCCAAAGCTGTAATAGCATTCTTTGGATTTGCCGTGCGTCTTGAAACGCTTTGTGCCATCAGCAGCGATAAATTGCAGGCTGGTTAATTCGCCCCGGCTATTGCACACTGGCACAATCAAGGTGCGTTGATCTTTAAACTCTTTCAAGCCATAGGGTTTGATGCCTTTGCGCTGGCAATAAGGATTATCGTCAGTGGCATCTTTCGCATGCGCCCAAATGCGCCCGCATGCTTGGGCGGCGTCATGTTCCAATTGCAAGCGTGTTTGCATAGCCGCTTGCTTGGCCTGTTTGAAGCGTTCACGCATTTGCGTACGGTCGTTTGGTGTCAAATTCTGTTCTGCGCTGGAACACCATTTTTCAGATAGGTCGGTTTTCCAGTTGCCAAACGCACCAGCGGGGACATTATCGGCATACAGCACATACCATGCTGACTTCTTGCCTTTACGGTCGTCCGGTGCATCAAAGCGATGCCGCATGCCATCGGCAATAATCTCTGGTGGCTGCAAACCATACACGGCCATCGCTGCTGCAAACTGTTCCACTACCTGATTCATCGTGCTATTCATGCTTATTTCTCCACTTTTCTTACTGATACGCAGCCCTGTCACCCGTGGTCTTTGCTGGCAGTGCAAAAATTGAGGGCGAACGAAACCGTTAGCAGTAGCGACTTTGTTAAATCGCTACTGCTTTTGCTATGGTTTTATGGGATTAGCCTGTTATTTCTTATGCGAGGCGTTAATGCAAGAGGCTTGCCATTCGGCGATGGCGCTTGATGTCCATGCCACCGCACGCGGGCCGATATTGACAGGGGCCGGGAAATGACCGTCTTTGATAGCGGCATAGATCGAGCTACGCGATTTGCCAACTAATGCGATGACGGCAGGCAGTTTTAAAAATTGTTGATTGTTTTGCATATTTCATTTTTTCCGAAAAAGTGCAAGAGCACTCGCTTCGCAATAACCGCTTGCCCAACCCCTGTACCGATTTGGTAATAGTGGCTGTACTTGCCATTATTGTTCATGCGATAATCGGCCAGCCCTCGTAAGGCTGTTCTGACCGTTTAGGTACTCTTACTTGAACAAATCGCATCCCCTAGATGGCAGTCTTGGGGATGCACCTCTCTCCTTGAACCCACTACTACACCGTGTTACGCCGCAGCGGCATACATCACATGCCAGTAGGCGTCCTTGGATTGTCAAACATCATAAAGGCGATTTTCGGCAATCTTTGGCGCTTTTCCAAACTTGGGATTGCACGTTGCTGCTTCAAACCCGCTACTACTACACCGTGTTACCTCGCAGTGGTATGCATCACATGCAAGTAGGCGTTCTTGGATTGTCAAACATCATAAAAGCGTTTTACAACAATCTTTGGCGCATTTTCCAAAGCGGATACAACGCGTTTTTGCTACTAACCCAAACTCGCACGGCAACGCCCAACATTGTTATTTCTGCTGTGCGTTCACTTGCACCGCTTCTTGCACCGCTTCTTGCGCCAATTGCAGGCGGCGTAGTCGCATTTCTTCCCGCGATTGCTGGGCTTGCTTGATGCCTGCCTCGTAAATGGCATCGAGTACTTCGACCGATGGCGCTGTGCTTGGGAGGCTAACGTCGATATCAACTTGATTGCGCCAATTCTCAGGTTGGCGATTGTTTAGCCAATATTTGGCTGCGCTGACATCGGGCGGGTAGTGTTTGGTGACAGGCGTAATGATCACATCCCCTTGCCAGACAGCGACATGCACATCAGGATGTGAGCAACCTGTCGCCCGTTCATACAAGGCGCGTGCGACGTTCGTATCAGCGATTGCCTTACCCTGCTTTATGGACTGTAGAAATTCAGGGTGCGTAACTTTCCAAGTGTTAACCGTCTTTTCACAAACCTCAAACCAATCCGCCAGTTGTGCATCGGTCGCGCCAAACACCAAGCAGAGCTTATATGCTTCTTCTGTATAGTGAGGCTGGTACTTTTCTGGCCTGCCTACGGTTCTATCAAACCCGCCCCATTTGGAATTATTAGTCGAATTCTTCTTGCCGAAATTCACGTTTTTTTGGGCGTCAGCGTAACTTTTTTGCGTCACTTTTTTTGTGGCGTGCGTAACTTTTTGCGTAACTTTTTCAGGCGCTTGCGTAAGCTCTGACGTAACCTCTGGAACAACCCCGTGCGTTACTTTTCGCGGTGTCTTTTTTTCCTTGATAGACCCGCGAGAAGCTGTCTTGCAGCGTTTGGCCCAGCGTTCATTTTCAGCGCGCCGACTCACTGCGGGGCGGCTCACGGCCAGCCCCAATTCTTCCACCAACCACTGAAAACCTTCACGCGGATCACTCTCCCAAGCGGCGCGCACGTCAGCCCATTGTTCATTTGTCAGCTTTGCCATAGCACCCTCAAAACTCCAGCGATTGCTGGCGTTCTTCCAGCAAGTGCGCAATCGGCCCGATTTCGCCATTTGCTAACTGCTGTAAATGCATTTCGTTAGCCAGCTTGCGCTTCGCAAAATTTTCTGCCAGCGGTAAGTGCCGACTTTCCAGCGCTTCCATCAATGCAAAAATCTTTGCGCCACCGCGCACCTCTCCCTCAAAGTCAATGTCAGGATTGATGTCTATCATCACGCGTAAGGCAGCCATCAAGGCCCGCACCTGCACACAGAAGTCGCGCACGTCCATATAGCTGTAGTCAGAACGAATGCAATGCTGCACTAAAACAGTGGTCATCGTGGCTGCATGTTCTTCAAACAGGCTTTGGAAATTGCGCATCGTCGCAAATTGCTGCGCGATAACCGGATCACGTTCCAAATGCGGTGACAAACCCAGCAGATAGTCGCTAGAGACGCCAAAAACTTGCGCCACTTTGACGACAAACGACCAAGAACCGGGAATTGGCCGCTCGCCTTTTTCGATTTGCGATATCTGCGCGCCATTGGCATAGCCCAGCAGTCTGGCGGCTTCAACCCCGCTCATGCCGTTTAATTCGCGGGCAATCCGAAAGCGCTCACCGATGTGTTGCGCAAGAGCGGGGGCTGTGCGGCGATTCGAGAGGCGTTTGCTTGGTTTTTGGCGGCCTGCGCCGTTTTTCTCACATTGCATTGGCAATACCTCGACTTGGGCTAGGTTTGCTGGCATAGGTGGGTTTTGCGCACTGTTGGGCGTCCTGTTTTGCGCCAAGGGGGTAAAACCACGGGCTAGAGTTGGCATCAAGTTCATGTTTCATGTTGCGCGCTTAGGTTGATTCGGTTGATTCAGGGCTAATTCACGTCTATGACGTTTGATAATGGCCTTCGCGCACCTTGGCGAAGGTTTCCGGTTTCAGCAGCCAATCAAAGCCCGTTTTAGGGGGAATCTGGCAGTTTGTTTTGAGATACGAGAAATACACGTTGATCCAATCGGGCTTCTTGCTCAAGGTCAGGAAATGCCGGATTGCACCAGCGCGACTTTCGACAAACCTGTCGCTATCGACGCTACCAAGCTGCTCCCCAAGCAAGTCGTTAAACCTGTGGATCACGGCCCGCTCGGCTTCGCTGTAGGCGGTTTGAACATCATCGAGCCAGCCCTGCGCATTGAGCCAAGAAGCCGGATAGGGAATCATTTGCGGGTTGGCCCACTGTGCTGAAGTCTTGGCCCTTGCTATGCCTTGCAAGATGCTGGCTAGAAGCTCTTCGCTTGGCGCGATTTTGCAAAACGCCTTTTCTGCCATGGCCCGTGATTTCTTTTTTGGGTAGGCATCGTAGAAGCGCTCGAAACCCTGTTGCATCGCTTGCGATGCGCAAGGTTTTTTCTTTTGTTGGTTTTCTTTTGGAAGGTTTTCTTTTGTGTGTACAGACGCTGTACTATCGACCTGTACAGATTCTGAACTAACGCCTACCAAATTCTGTACACCCTGTACGCTTTCAGTAACACTGTACAGAATCGGTATCGCTGGTACAGATTCAGTACACAAACCCTCCAGTTCGTTGCGCAATAATGGATCGTCCATGACAGCCTTAATGCTTGCCTTCACTGCCATGTCCGCATCATCACGTTGCGCAAAAACCGCCAAAATGTCCTTCTTTAAGTCGCCCGCCTTGATGCCTGCGGCCCAGCGTCTTGAACCGATATAGCGATCTTGTGCGGGTTGGCACGCACAACTGCGCGCACCGATATAAAACTCACCTGTTGCTAAATGAGTAATGCGATAGGTGTAATGCTGTAAAGCTGGTTTGCTTGCCACCGCTGTATTGCTGTCTCGATTGCTCACCTTCTTGGATGATTTCGCGCCAAGGGCTAACCATTGGCTGTGATTGCGGTTGATTTCGATCAAATTGCCATAGCTTCCGGGTTGTTTAAAAATCACTCGCATCGCCGCCAATTGTCCCAACACATCAGCCACATGCGGGCGTGACATTGCGCAGACCTCGCCAATTTGTGAGCCTGATATGTCATCACGCACTTTGCGATAGCCATCTAGCTTTCTTATCAAGGCCAGCAAAACGCGATACTGCCGCTCTGAAAATGGGAATAAGAGAATGGCATCAAATAATTCATTAGCGATAGCGGTAAAGCCATTTTCTAAACTTGCAGAATGATCCATGGCTCTACTCCCAAGCTTGTGCGACAAGCCTGCTGCATGGTGGCTTGGCTTGGCGTTTCCTCTGGGGAATGGGGCAACTTTATAGGCTTTGGGTTTGTTGTTGCAGGTAAAGGTATCGGTAAGTGCCATTGGGGGGATGTCGTTTTCAAGTATTCGGAATTGTGAGCAGTCAGGATTGCTTCAATCTCTGACTGCTTTTGTGGTGCTTAGTCGGGGTTAGCCTGTTATTTCATTTGCGAGGCGTTAATGCAGGAGGCTTGCCATTCGGCGATGGCGCTTGATGTCCATGCCACCGCACGCGGGCCGATATTGACAGGGGCCGGGAAATGACCGTCTTTGATGGCGGCATAGATTGAGCTACGCGATTTCCCAACTAATGCGATGACGGCAGGCAGTTTTAAAAATTGTTGATTGTTTTGCATAATTCAATTTTTCCGAAAAAATACAAGCGCATTCACCCGGCAATCACTGCTTGCCCAGCCGCTTTACCGATTTGGTAATGCTGACTGTATTAGCAATGAATGTTCGGGCGTTAATCGGCCAGCGCTCGTAAGGCCGTTCTGACCGTTTAGGTACTCTTACTTGAACAAATCGCATCCCATTGTTAGCAGTCTTGGGGATGCACCTTTCTCCGCGAACCCGCTACTACTCCCTTGTATGAAAGTAGGCATCCTTGGATTGCCAAACATCATAAAGGCGATTTTCGGCAATCTTTGGCGCTTTTCCAAACCGGATACAACGCGTTTTTGCTGCTAACCCAAACTCGCACGGCAACGCCCAACATTGTTATTTCTGCTGTGCGTTCACTTGCACCGCTTCTTGCGCCAATTGCAGGAGGCGTAGTCGCATTTCTTCCTGCGATTGCTTGGCACGTTGGATGCCTGCCTCGTAAATGGCATCGAGTACTTCGACCGATGGCGCTGTGCTTGGGAGGCTAACTTCGATATCAACTTGATTGCGCCAATTCTCAGGTTGGCGATTGTTTAGCCAATATTTGGCTGCGCCGACATCGGGCGGGTAGTGTTTGGTGACAGGCGTAATGATCACATCCCCTTGCCAGACAGCGACATGCACATCAGGATGTGAGCAACCTGTCGCTCGTTCATACAAGGCGCGCGCGACGTTCGTATCAGCGATTGTCTTACCCTGCTTTATGGACTGTAGAAATTCAGGTTGCGTAACTTTTTAGGTGTTGACTGTTTTTCACAAACCCGCACCATTGTGCTAATTGTGCATCGGTTGCGCCGAAGATGCGACATAGCTTATTGGCGACTTCTGTATAGAAGAAACGGCAAGCGCTTGGCCTACCTACGCCTCTTTTTACTTGATCTGCTTTATATTTTTGGTTGCTTTTGATTTGCCAATATTGGCGTTGAAGGACGTAGGTGCGTAACTTTTTTGCGTAACTTTTGACGAAGGTAGCGTAACTTTTTGCATACCCAGCTTAGGCGCTGCGATTAGGCTGGACGAATCAAGGCTAGCGTTTTTCATCCACATTTCATTTCCAGCGCGCTGACTCACTGCGGTGCGACTCACGTTCAAGCTCAATTCATCGACTAGCCATTGACAACCCCGACGCGAATCCGCTTGCCATATCCCACGCACTTCAGCCCATTGTTCGATTGTCAGTTTGGCCATGCCATCATCATGCTTTGCAATCTATTTTTTCCTGTTTCGGTAATCCTTTCGTTGCTATTTCAGGAACCGCTACTGTTTCGTGAACTATTACGGTAGGAGGAATCGTTACTGCATCAGAAGCTGCATAGGATAGTTTTTTTGCGAGGTCAAGAACCTTGCTGACTGCCAACTCGGCAACGCTGGCGGCACTCTCCTTTTTTAGCCAACTTGCGTATTGAGTATTGATGGCGAGAATGTGGCCATAGCGTCCTTGTCTCTTATGAATGATGTTGCGCTTGACCAATTCTTTAATAGCGGTGCTAACGTGCGATTTGGCAATGGAAGTCATGCTGACGAATTGACTCAACCCAATATCATCTTCAATTTTGTTATAGCCAAAGGTCTTGCGTATCAATGCCATGCAAATGGCCCACTGGCGCGAGGAAAGATGCGCGTTGAACATAGCTTCCAATA
>JACCDO012076248.1_pt1 | contig 11304 bp, 12 predicted proteins | sample 7446101 | NCBI WGS metagenome assembly JACCDO01 (sample SAMN15323440, study PRJNA562643) | freshwater metagenome | isolation source: river surface water | place: USA:Blue River Watershed | collected 2017-08-16
CAGGCCTTCTGGCCCTCAGAGGGAACGTAGTCACCCTTGCGCTCACGCTTGGCCTTCTTGGCCTTGGTGGCGTCCTTGATGGTCTTGGCGACCTCCTTGGAGGCCTCCTTGAAAGACTTCTCAAGGGTGGCGACGGTGTTCTTGAGGGACTTGAGCTGCTCACCGAGAGCATTGAGCTGGGAAACGGAGGCGGTGTTCGCGACAGGAGTGGAATCGGCGGAGGACATTTGGTTCTATATCTCTCTCTCAGGTAAGCTTTAGACCACTTTTTCCGCACTCGCAGTCGCCGGGCTGGACAATCCTGGAGCCGGCGACCAATCGGCGGCCAACTCGCCGCCTCTAGTGCCGGGAGCCGGAACCGCTCACCACAAGGATGCCGGGTGCCGGACCGGAGTCTCCCCAGGAACCAAGAGAAGAACTCCGTCACTACTCTAAAAGTCGCGTACCCGGATAGAATGAATTTCGGCCCAAAATTACGCACACGTGCGTTTATTAGCTATCCAGCCTTAATTTGTAGTGCGTTTCCAAATACGTCAGTACATTTTTTACAATAGGATTTGATGTATTCATTGTTGCGTCAAATACAACACTGTTATTTGCCATTGCAGCCTTTACACGAAGCCCTGCATAATATGCGTAGGCTATACCATATAATGTCATTAGTAACACACCCACTGCAAGCCACGATGAGTAAAAGCAGCCGCCGCGTACAAGGCACTGGATTTGGTAATCACCAAAATACACTAACACCGAAAATAAGACCGCAAATATGCCCAGTGATTTTGCGCTGCTTCCAGCTTTCAGATTTGCAATCAGCCCTAATAGTCCTGTTATAAGCGCAAAAATAACTACTACAACTGTTTGTAGCATATTTACTATTACGTGTGTATTTAATACACTGGTGTTGGGTCTTCTTCGTATTGTGGTGCAGATGGCGGCGGAGGCGCATAGGGTTTTTCGGCCGGCGGCATCACGTGTTTATCGCTGTAGTAACACGCATAGGCACTTCTGATGACAATAAAGGCACCAACTCCACTAATAAACCCCCAATACCAATATCCACTGTCCATTAAGAGCATGAAGAGTATGATACCAGTCACAATACATAGCACTGCCAATGCACCGTCTTTCCATACACCTGTTGGGTGCACTGGGGTTTCTAATGTTGCACTTGTAGGGGATGGGGGTGGAGATGGTGGGGCGACATATACGTGCGCGTGAGGATTTTCCAAATAGACTGTAACAGGCGTGGTCTGAGAATTCATGTGTGCGTGGGGGGGTGATGCTTTCAGTCCGCCTACTTGCCATCAAATTTACTCATAGACCATTCCAATGCCGGCATCGTAACCGACCTTTGCAATCGCCGTCATCAAGGCTAGACCAATGTGACCTTCGCCAGGAGGCGCGTGCCTATCTACACAAGACCCGCGGACCCCTAGACTATCATTGAAGTGGATGAGTCGCACCCAGCCTGGATACTCGCGCACAGCCCGCTGCAAGTACTCCAGCGGACACTGACCTGAGGCAAACACGTGGCACGTATCCACGCATACACGTAGGCGCGGGTCGGCGACTTCAGCGACGAAGCCGAAGAACTCCGCATATGTCAAGAGGGTCTCCGTGCCCTGGCCTGCCGGCGTCTCCAGAAGGAGTGGGCAGTCGGCCGTCGCGGCATCCAGACAGGCCAGTACGTTTTCACGCATATTGGCCAGTGCCTCGGCCGCATCCATCTTCACCGTCTTCCCTACATGCACGACCACACCGAGGCAGCCCATTGCGGCAGCCGCTGTTAGCGTCTCACGCAAGCACCGCACCCCATAATTGTCTGAACCAGGGGCTTGGCACAGGTTGATAATGTAAGGGCTGTGGATGAAGATGCGGGCTCCTGTGCGAGCAATATAGGCCCGCGATGCTGCCACATCTTCGGCCTTCACTGATACCTTTGTCATCCGCGGGGGAGAGAGGAAATACTGCCACGCACGGGACCCGTCAGAGACAACTTGTAGGGACTGCGAGAAAGCCCCTTCCTTGGACAAGTGGCGGCCAATGCGATAGTAGTTCATCAACTCAAGGCCTGATGTGGGTAAAGTATGTGACACTGTCTCCTCGACAGCCCCATCGTCTTCGCCAAACATCCCTACAAGCACATCCAGGAATCGGCTGCGTTCCTCCCACGCCCCTACATGCAACGTATGGACAAATCCTTGTAGGGGGAAGACGAGGATGATTTCGGTGATTTCAGGTGGAGCCACGGCAGCCAGCGCATAGCCGGCGATGACGTCCAGGGTCCAGGAGTCGGCGAGATTTAGCCGAGGGAAGATTTCGGCGAGCACATGATTTCCTCCTAGAGTGGCCCACGCTTGGAATCCGCATGTTTCATAGATTGGAACCGTTTCAATAGAGTCTCCTATTGCAGATTTCACATGTCCCCGCAACCAGTTTGTAATGCGGATGAAATCATGAACTGCGGCGGAGAAATACAGGGATGCGACAGGAAATCCTGGGATAGCCTTGGCACAGGCTGTGATAAATACTTTCATAGTTACATCTTCCGACGGAGAAATCATGTACAAATCTCGTACAATGGACTCTAGGGATGCTGAACCATAGGGCGTAAATGTGGTGTTGAGTTTATGAACTTGGGCTCCTATTTGTGAGCACTGGAAGGCGCTCGCAGGTAGAAGTGATTGGAGGACCGCGAGTTTGGCGGCGGGCAGCGTGTAAATGGCGGCTGGAAGAATTTGGGGGGCGTGGGACTTGCACATTGTGGCTTGGGCTTGGGCACCTACATGTTCTTGGCCCACAGGGAGTTCAATTTTACCTGTGATAGATATAGTATGGAGAATAATAATACAAAAAGTCTGACAGGCAGGAAACGCAAACGCAGTGAAGCACATAATGAAGGAGACCCATCTGGGGCCAATAATGCACAATATAGCGAAATTAATAACAACGGAAATAACTCCGTAAATTTTCCTCTGCAAAATCTTAGCAGGAAGCCTCAACGCTCAGCACTCCGAAATACTCAGCGGAAAAAAGGGTTTCGCGTGAAATACAACCCAAATCCAGCCCGTGTTGAATATTATGGTGTTTCCCGTACATTACGCCACAAAAATTCGGATGTACATATGGCATTCAAGCGCTACATTCGCCCATGTTTAGAGCGCAAAAATGCATATGGACAGCGCATTGTTTCGCCGGCGGAGGTCGAAATGATTAAGAAAATCTATAGACGTGCTTACACGCTTATGCGTGCCCCTAAACGCCCGATTTCTCAACCAAATCTTACAAAGAAAAAAGCGAACGACGCACATATAAGAGCTATTATGGCACACTTCTTGAGAAAAGTCGGCAATCCAAATAGAGAAATAGCACCTGGGCGTGCGGCAATTTTTGCAATACCACCTGAATACGCGGATTTACCCGACAAGAAAAAAATAAAGATTTTTGAAGGTATTTTAAGACAGCTTGGGGCTAGCTTTGAAAACGAAGAGCCGCGTAAAAATACACTGGCACGTGTGAAAGACATATTTTCTAAATTTGCTCCATATTTACCCGATGATTATAAGCAACGAATTCAAGAATTTATTGACTCGTACCCATTAAATAATTACACAACCTCTACAAGCTAACCCCTCAAAAATTGACCCCCGCCAGCAATATGTAGTACTATCACACACCCTACAAGCCAATGAAACTTGTCGTCGTAGAATCGCCCGCAAAGTGCGCCAAAATCAAGAGCTTCCTCGGCTCAGGCTACAACGTCATCGCCTCCATGGGCCACATCCGAGCCCTACAACAGCATTTAGATGCAGTTGGGATTGACCGTGATTTCACTCCCACCTACACATTTATGGAAGAAAAGGCCAAAGCCATTGCCGCCCTAAAAGCTGCCGCCAAAGGTTGCGACCAGGTCATCTTGGCCGCTGATGATGACCGTGAAGGTGAAGCCATCGCCTACAGCGTCTGCGAACTTCTTCGCTTGAAACCAGCTGACACACCCCGCGCTGTATTCCACGAAATCACCGAAAAAGCTGTACGGGCCGCCGTGGCAAATCCGCGCCGCCTTGATATGAACCGCGTGAATGCCCAGCAGGCCCGTGCAATGCTAGATATGATGATTGGCTTTACCATCTCGCCCCTCCTGTGGAAACACGTAGCCCCTGGTCTATCCGCTGGCCGCTGCCAAACCCCTGCACTCCGCTTTGTCGTAGAGAAAGAGCGTGAGTGCGAGAGCCACACCGTCAGCTCGTCGTGGAAAGTCACAGGCAAATGGTCAGCTGCCGAAGGAGCGCAAGCCTTCCCAGCGACTTTGGACGACCCCCTTATGGATGAGGATTCGGCCCGTGCATACCTTGAAATGCGTCGCGACTGTCCCTGGGCCGTCATCCGCAAAGCTACAACAAAACCCTGGACTGCCTCTGCCCCCTCACCCCTCATCACCTCTACACTCCAACAGGAAGCCTCGGCGCTCTTCCACACACCCCCTAAAAGTACGATGAAAGCCGCTCAGAAGCTCTATGAAGCGGGTCATATCACCTATATGCGTACAGACTCCGTAGTCCTCTCAGAAGAGGCCACACAGGCTGCACAAGAGCTCGTCAAAGCCCGCTTTGGGGCCGACTATGTAGGCTCGGCTGCCACAGCTACCGTTACCTCTCAGCCAAAGAAGCCTACAAAGAAGGCTGCAGCAGCCGCCGCCCAACCTGAAGCCCCCAAGGCCCAGGAGGCCCACGAAGCCATTCGCCCCACCCACTTTGAGCTAGAAGCCCTCGCAACCGACGAAGACTGGACACACCAAGAGCGCCAAATCTACAAACTCATCTGGCAGCGCGCCGTCCAAAGTGTGATGGCTCCAGCTCGTGGTGAGACCCGTACAGTAGAGTTCTATCCAGACGACGAAGAGGATTTCAACTGGACCGCGTCATGGCGCCGCACGACCTTCGCCGGCTGGAAAGCACTCGGTGTCAAGCAGGCCAATCTGGACGAGGACTCGGACACAGAAGCCGATGCTCAATCACCAGCCCAAGCATGGGCAGCCGCAACTGCTCTAACAGTTGGCACGCAGCTCAAATGGGCCGAAATCCAGGCCGCTCCCCACGAAACCAAAGCCCCGCCCCGTTACACCGAGGCCACTCTTGTACGAGAACTAGAGAAGCGCGGCATTGGTCGTCCATCCACCTTTGCATCCCTAATTGCCAGTATTACGGACAAAGAGTACGTGGAAACCAAGGACATTCCAGGTAAGGAAATCACACAGAAAATCCTTACTCTCGCTCCCACCGAATGGCCCCCGCGCGAAACCACTCAGAAGCGCACCGTGGGCGCCGAAAAGCGCAAACTTGTACCCACAGCCCTCGGTAAATCCGTCTATGAGTTCGCCTTGAAGCACTTCAATGACCTCTTTGATTACAGCTTCACGGCCAGTATGGAAGACCGCCTGGACCATATTGCAGCCGGCGAGGAGGCGTGGAAGGATGTGCTGCGGGAAACCTGGGCTTCTTACAAGGAACGCTACACCACCCTACATGCAACCACAACTACGACCCAAAAAGGCAAAGTGGATCCAGCTCGCCAACGCGACCTTGGAGACGGCCTGAAAGCCATTCAGAGCCGCAAAGGCCCACTGCTTCTCATTGAAGCGACTGAGGAGGGCGCCAAGGCCCAGTTCTTCAGTCTGCCTCCCAAGACTACCTACGAGTCCATTACAGCAGAAGCGGCTCACGCTTGGGTAAAAGCCCAGAAGGCGGCCAAACAGGGTGAGACTATTACAGCAGGTGGTGGAGCTGGCAGTGGTAGCGAAGCAGCAGAAGGCCAAGACCAGATTGTTCGTAAGAAAGGTCCCTATGGATGGTATGCTCAATGTGGCGACATTCGCGCCAGCTGCGGCGAGCACGACACGTATGAAGAGCTGGAAGAGAAGATTGCCGCCAAACGGGCTGGTGCAGCAGCGTCATCACCAGCTGTAAAAGTCGGTCCATATGAGTTCAAAACTGGCGCCTATGGGCCGTATATGTACAAAACGGACCTCAAAACCCGCAAATTCGTGAGTGTTCCTGCGGGCACGGACCCATCCAAACTTACACCAAAAGACGCTGATGCGCTGTACAAAGCCGGCTTGGAGAAGAAATCCAAGGCGGCACCGTCAAACTGGAAGCGGGCGCAGGCGAATTAATTCTAACACCCCTAATAGCAACCTTAATGAGCACCCCCGTAGAATCTCCTACACTTGCAGCCGAGTCATCTGATGCATCCCCGCCTACACTTACACTAGGTCTTGGATCACCAATGCCAAAGCCAAAGAAGAAGAACAATGGCTGGGCGCGTCAGCAAGAAGAGCTGATGGCCGACTGGGCCGACATTGCCGCGTGCTACCGCTGGCTCCATGACCGCACCAGCAAGCGCTACGCGCGTTACAATATGGGCTTCACAATGCCCGTTATTCTTTTATCCACCCTAACTGGAACGGCCAACTTTGGTCTCGGCAGTTTCTTCGGAAATGATGAGGTAGCGCAGAAAAGAGCCACATTGGGCATTGGCGGTGCGTCCCTACTAGCCGGCATCTTAGCCACCATCAACAACTACCTCAAGTTTGCACAAGAGTCCGAGGCAAATCGTGTAGCATCTATTGCCTGGGGTAAATTCCAGCGCCTTCTTGCGATTGAGCTTGCGATATCTCCCGATGAGCGCATGGACGCCCAGGATTTCCTCAAAATGTGCCGCAATGAGTTAGACCGGTTGATTGAGCAGTCCCCCAGTATTCCCGATAAAATTATAGAAGATTTCAGCGCTAAATTTGGTCGCATTAAGAATTTACGCAAGCCCGACATTTGCGGCCAGATTGAGCATACACACATTTACATTGACAAAGACGGCAAACTTAAGCATATTGCCGCCGAAGCCGCGCTCATCCTCAAGAGTAAGAAGCGCCTGCTGCGTGAAATGATTGAAGAGGACTTGGAAGGCAAAGTACTGAAACGCATGGAGGAGCGTATGGCCATCCAGGAGCGCCTCCAGGGAATCACGACACCCAAGGAGGTTGCCATTGTAAATATAGAGGATGAATTTGCAGCCCAAGAGTAAATTTGAAGCCGCCAACCCACTTACCCTACAAGTACCTACGCTACGTCCCTCCAATGCCCCCGTATGAGCTCTCTCAGTTTGAGCATCTCATCCCATATGCAAAAGAATGCAGAAGACGCTTCACCTCTAAAATTCATGTGGGCATCTTAGTCAAGGGTCAAAAAATCATTGCTGTGGCGACCAATAAACCAGGCTCACGTACTCGTGGATCAGGCTATGGCCGCGATATGATTCACGCAGAAGTCAATGTTGTAAAGACCGTTGGTGATATTACCAAGCTTCGCGGCGCGTCGTTAATTGTATTGCGCTACCGAGGTGATACCCAGTCGTGGGGATACAGTAAGCCGTGCTCTAAATGTACCGTATTTCTTGAAAAGTGCTTGCGTACATATGGCCTGCAGTGCGTGTATTACTCTTGATATATAGTTGTGCGCACACTACGCACTAGTCTAACAAAATTTGATTTTATTGGACTAGCGTGTTATTACACTAACCACCCTACATGTCTCCAGTCAAACCCTTGCACGGAAAGATTTCGTCGTCCATTGCTGACCTCAATGAGCTCAGTCGTATTTATTCGTGGATTCCCAATGAGCATACAATTCGCCCAACGGAAACATCGCTTGCTCTAAAACAGCGTCTAATGGGCGAAGTGGAGGGTCAGTGGGACAGCATACGTGACTACATTTACCACGACGTGTATGGCCTACCATATATGACAAATATGCGCACACAGAAACGCTATGTAGATATGGTCCCGCCAAACAATCACGCATGGGCGTTTGTGCCGTCCAAATTCCGCTACAACTTGCCGCCCGATGCTCATCATTGGGTGCTGTGGAACTCTGAAGGGTCTTACGCGGACGAGTATGATGATGCAACGGTAAATACCGCTATTATTCATGCACTAGATGGCCACTTGGGGCACACACAGTTTCAATATGCGTGGTATAAAAATCCGAAGCCGACGGTGCCTCATTTGTGGCACGTACAGGTGTTTTGGAAAAACACCAGCACTACCGCGCTTTAGCGCGGTACAGGTGTTCTGGAAGAATACCTCTAGTGCCGCGTAGCTGCTGTTCAGGTGTTCTGGGTACTTTCAAGTATATAGCAATGTTTGAAAATACAATGACGCTTCCTGTTGGGATTGAACCAACGACTTATTGGTTAACAGCCAATCGCTCTACCACTGAGCTAAGAAAGCACGGGAGCCGCCACCGTATCGACTCCTAACCAAACCCGGGACAAAAAACACACAGATTAAACGCACTAACTTGCACAAAACAATCCTCGCACCCCCTAATAGTTATGCTCAAGGCACCTGATAAATTTTTCAAAAAAAAAGACATATATGTACTATTAGCCCACGGTGAAGAAGACACCGATGCGCCTCGCGTGCCAGTACCACCACACACATACGTGGCCCTTACAAGTGAGTGTGGAAATGCGTTAATTCTTGACAAAGACGCGGAAGACCAATTATTTGCATATGATAAACAAGTCTTAATTCCGACCTCAATCCCTGATGTGACTCGTGCAGAATCTACATTGGAACTAAAAGGGGTCGCTAGAAATGTACTTACGCACATAAACAGTGATGTGCAATTCAAGCTTTACACGCCACACGCCGTGCCCAAATATGATATACGATACAATGCAATGCCTCATATAAATGTGAGCCCACTTGTTGTAATGGTAACACCATACAATAAACCGCTAACATATATACCCAGCGCATTATCTCGTGACACATTTATTTCATCAGAAAATCGTTTTTTAAAAATATATGCATCAGGATTATATTCAAAAACACATATTCCCCACCTACCATCTCAATGTGCCGGCGCACCAGCAAAACCGAGTTATACAAAAACACCAGTATATGGAAACAATTTTGTGGCTCTATTTGTACCACGAGAACATTATGTAGCACCGTTACATGATCACATACATACAAATGCAATGTACAATGCATGGGTTTTCTTATTTAAAATGACACATGATTCGTATTTTTCATTGTCTGATATATGTGTGTATGCGTATTTACAAAAATACTATACACCTGAGCGTCTTACATACGAGACATTTTTGATTCAACGAAGGCTGGTTGGTAGTCATATTATAGCAGATACAAATGCCATTGATGCACATCGCTTAAGTACATATACACAATTGCCATATGGTACAGTTCGTTCTCCAATATGGAGCGTACTAACATTGAGTGAAATAGTGAATGTAAGCATACCACTCAGTTTCATATTGACACACATACGCGCAATGAACACTGCAACAACTGATATATTGCTACTTACACCTACGTGTCGTGGTATGAAAGATAAGATAAACTCAAAGAATCTTACAAATGCAAATAAAGCTACAATTCGGCGACGTCGCAATTTCTCGCAACGAACGCCGCCACAGTCAAAACAAAAAACAGCGCGCAAGCGCTACAAGTGGAAGAAGCCTAATGCTGTTCCTGAGCCGTCCTCTGAGGCATCATCTGTTGTATCTAACGTTGGCTACGGTAACTATGGCCCTATTCCTGGTCATAATTCAGATGCATAGCACATTCAATCTGCATTTCATACGTTCCTTCAAACCACGGGACGTATAAGCGCTCGGCGCCATTTTCATAAATTTCAAAGTGCTTACAGCCAAACGTTTTGTGGGTCTCAGGTCGTCTTAGCACTACTTGCTCATACATACTATAATGATGTAGGGCGTGCAGCGGCACACATTCAAATACAAACCAGCCGCCCACACTGGCCTTCAAATCCAAGAATTCCAGATCCAAGGGACAGTCACGTGTGATAAGTTGGGTAAAGTTTCCGCGCAAATACAGCTCCACGGCTTTTCCATTGAATATAGTGGCCGGCACATACCAACGGACAGCTGGCTGTGGTGTGACTCGGTGCAACTCCTCTAATAGTACCACAGGGGCTTCGGTAAAGGGATTTGGTAAGAGCGTGAATGTTTTCATAGTAGGTTGGGTACAAAGCACTATGAACACTTACAATTCTTCAAATTTACATACAGTGCCTAAATTGCACTTACATAGTATAATATAAATGGGCTACGACTTTATTGCGGTTTCACACGTAGAGGTTTGCAACCAGCTTCCAAACAATGCAGTGCCATATGCCGAGTGTATGTATAGGGCCAATAACGACACATATTATGAGTGTATTGTAAATGGTCGCGCATTATACTATAAGGCAACTAATCGCAGTCATACAATGGCATGGAGTGTTAATCTTCACGTAGCATCTGAACTTGAAGAGGCACTTGTAAATCAAGGAATTGATATACGCCGCCTGTTTTCCCAAGCGTCTCATACGTCAGCCTCCCTGCGCCCACTCTTACAGCAACTACACTCATTAAATAATCAACAAATTGACCCTACACTTGCAAATCGTATGCCAGGCCTTATTGCGTTGCTTGAATGCGCGTGCGACGGCGACGACGGGATTTTGCTAAATGTGTAATGAGGCCCGTCCATTATATATATTTCCACCCATTGGCACTGCGAGAAGGCACCGTAAGCTTCAAATATAAAATTAACGCCAACCCGCCAAATGCAATCAGGCCACTCAATACAAGTGGCATACTGCGTATAACCCACCCATAATAGCCCCATATAAGTGCATTGAAAATACCAACAATGGATGTCAAAAATGACAAATCATCGTGACTCTGGCGTTTCCAAATCTTGTACGCCTGGACGTAAATAAAGGCGTTGCTCACAAATGGCAAAATCAACATAAAATACTCAAAACTTGGCGAAATACGGTCTCTGTTCATTCTCTACTAGCACTTTACAAAAGCCGCCAATAGCCTTCCGCTATATACCACACATTCTTATAGCCCAGGCTACGTAACACCTCTGTGGCGTGTCGGGCTCGCTGGCCGGTGTTGCAATAGACAAGTATAGGCTCCTGTAAATTCGGCAGCATATGATAAGCCTCCATTAAGAGTTCGCCTGTGGGAATATGAACAGCTCCAGGATAGTGACCAGCCCACCACTCTACATCTGTGCGGACGTCCAGGACAACTTTGATGTCTCCGCGCAAAATACGTGCCTTGGCCTCATCGGTGCGTATGCGAAACGGGCTGTCTTTGGCGTAGTTAAATGCGAGCACTGCTGCACCGGCAGCAATCACAGAAATACAAATGATCAAGATTTGGAATTTGTATTTCTCTAGCAGCGTCGGGCCGATGAAA
>JACCDO010075325.1_pt1 | contig 11303 bp, 11 predicted proteins | sample 7446101 | NCBI WGS metagenome assembly JACCDO01 (sample SAMN15323440, study PRJNA562643) | freshwater metagenome | isolation source: river surface water | place: USA:Blue River Watershed | collected 2017-08-16
AAAATTTTGTAAATCTTCTTGTAATATAATGTAAGCACATGTAGGAGTTAAAACTATTAAGTCAGGTTATTCTTCTTTTTCTTTACGAATTATGTTATTTATAACTTTTTCTTGAGACTTGAGACCCTCTCGCTAAAACGTGCCGATCGACTACGTTAGCAGTAACGGGAGTAAAGTTTCTCTATCTCTCTAAAATTGATTTCATCACGTTAAAATAATCATCGCCTAAGGGAGCATGCATAATCTCATGAACATTTTTAAACGAACTCGCTATTCTTAAAGTTCCTATATGCGCTGGACCCGAATACATCCAACATTCTAGTTTTATATTTGTTTTAAAAATATAAAAATATTATTAATCAGTTTAAGTTTTAGTCTCCTATTAAAATGATATTCAAGCTGATCTAATCTTATTTATTTAGTTTGAAATTACTTTTTAATCAAGTTAGGTCTTATTAACCGTATCTTTAAAAAATTTTCCTACTGAAAATGTGGGTACTCTAGTTGCGGGTATGTGGAGTTTTTCTCTAGTTTTAGGATGAATTCCCTCTCTAGATTGTCTCTCACGGGCTTCAAAAGAACCAAAGCCCACTAAAGTAACTCTTTCACCTTCTGATACAGCTTTAATAATTGTTTCTAAAATTATTGTAATTATTTCTTCACTCTCTTTCTTAGTTAAGTTTCCTTTCTCAGCTACTATCTCTACTAAATCTTTTTTATTCATTTTTAATTATAGATAAATAAAGATACTTAAATATACTTATTACGATAAATAAAAAGATTTGTAATTTGATAAATTAATTCTTTTAATTATCAATCACAAATCTTACTTATAATGTTACTATGCTGTCACTTTCTGACTGATAAAGTCAACAGCTTGTTGTAAGTTTGAAATCTGCTCAGCTGTTTCATCTGGAATTTCAATGTTGAAAGCTTCTTCAATAGCCATCACTAACTCAACAGTGTCTAGTGAATCCGCGCCTAGATCGTTTGCAAAATTAGCATCTTTAGTAACTTGGCTTTTATCAACACCTAATTGTTCAGAGATAATTGTTTGAACTTTATCAAATATTTCTTGTTCCTTCATTTTTAGTACCTTATTTTTACAAAATAACTAACTTAAAATTAAGGTTAAATTAGAAAAAAAAAATAATCAAACTAATTAAATACTATGACAATATGTGTTGATAAATGTTGAGTTTATTATGAAAAGTTACTTATAAAAGAATGAAAAAAAGTGTCTTTTCATTTTTTGACTAAACAAAAGTAATTAAACCTCGAAAATTTTAGTAAAGATCTTAACTATTGTTAACAGAATGAAAACTATTCACTGCGGATACTTATAATAGTATATTGAAATAGAATAAAAACTTACTCAACCGAAATGAATTTATATTCACATAAATAAATTAATCGGTACTAATAATGAGCGAGAGTTTTTTATTACTTGTCTCAGAAGAGGAGAACCTCAATGACAATTAGCTCCAAAGAGCAAGAGGCAAAAAAAGTGTCTATAACAGTAGACCGAGATCCTGTTGCAACTTCTTTTGAAAAATGGGCTCAACCTGGTCACTTTTCTCGTACTTTAGCAAAAGGTCCAAAAACAACTACTTGGATTTGGAACTTACACGCAGATGTTCACGACTTTGATAGTCATACAAGCTCATTAGAAGATATATCTCGTAAAATTTTCAGTGCACACTTTGGTCAATTATCAATAATTTTCCTATGGTTGAGTGGAATGGTGCGATTCGTTTCTTGCCCAAAATTTACATAAATTAAAGCAAGGAGACCTAAACAATCTTATGAACCCTCGTAATAAAGGGAACATTATTAGGTTTAACTAAATAATGATGCTGGTGAAAGTCCAGCCCCTCGAGGAAGAGGTGACGCCAATGTACCCACACAGAGATTGATTGTCAAAGTGAAGCTGGGGATATACAGGGGAATCAGGATCTAAAGCAACTAGATGCCCTGCTCCGTGGTAGGTAACTATGGTTAAGTTAAGCTGAACCTGCTGAAAAAGCGTCTTACTTAAGTTTGACACGTTGCTGTTCTGTGGTCAAATAATGCTCAACATACTCGCATCAATTTCATTCCATTAGATGCAACTCCTGAGTAGAGCATAGGCGAAATGTAGGAACCTAAGGTTACAAAATAATCATTATTTGGAACGAAGAAAAACGTCTTAACCTCCTTTACGGTAGGGGCAATCATCAATGTCCCGGATGGTCATAAGACGGATAGGAGAGGGTGTAATTACCCAACGGTTTATAGAAATATATTGTACGAAGGATGTTTCAATGACAGATAAACAATCTGATGAATGGAGGTCACTTCCTTGGAAAATTTTCAGGAAGAATCTCTACAGACTTCAATGTAGGATATATAAAGCAGCGAAAGAAGGTGATAAGGATTCGATAATTAAATTGCAGAGTCTACTTTTAGGATCAAACTGCTCAAAGTATCTAGCCGTTAAGCACGTCACTCAATTCAATACTCGGGAAAAAAAGTCCGGTATAGACGGGGTGAGTTCGCTAAACACTGGACAACGGTTAACTCTAGCAGCGGATCTTGGCTCGATGGAAAGTTGGAAACATGCAAAATTGCGGCGTGTATTTATACCAGAAAGGAATGGAAAACAGATACCTCTAGGAATACCGACAATACGAGATAGAGCAATGCAATGTCTTGTTAGGTATGCTCTAGAACCCGTTTACGAAGCTATGGCCTCAGATGGGTCCTATGGATTTAGACCTGAACAGAACCTTTGGCATGTTCAGAAAAAAATATTTCGAAACCTTAATAAAGATGTGCAAGGGTATAAAAAATCTATACTCGAGCTAGACATAAAAAACTGTTTCGACGAAATCGATCCTAATAAACTCATATCTTTGGTTATACTCCCTAGTGTAGCAAGAAATTTTCTTTGGTCAGCTATCAAAGCTGGCGTTCTAAAAGAACGTGATAGGTCCCTTATGGGCACACCACAGGCTGGAGTTATTTCCCAATTACTATGTAATATTGCTTTACATGGTATCGAAGATCTGCATAACGAAGATAAATACGGATTCAATACACGTACAAGTGGAATTCGATATGTAGATGATATTATATACTTTCTTAAAGAAGGTGAATCCAGTGGAAAACTGTTGTCAAAGGTAGAAAATTTCCTAAAAGAAAGAGGGTTGAGTATCCAAGAAACAAAAACAAGATTAGTAACTTCTACAGATGGATTTGACTTCCTTAATTGGCATTTTGTTGTAAAACCTGGAAATAGAAAATATGTATGTTATCCCTCGAAAGAAAGCATGCAAGAGCTTAAAAATAAATTTAAGCAACATCTTAAAGACAGTCGATATAAGCTGATTGACAGACTTTCAATGCTAAAGACAATTTACAGGGCTTGGTGGAATTACCACCGATTCTGTGACATGAGTAATGTGGACAATAGTATCTGGTCTCTGAAAGAATGGACTTATAAATATGTTAGGAAGAATAGTAACATAAATAAACAGGATATTACTGAAGCGGCGAAAGAAATTTTTAGTGGGCATACATACAAAGTTAATAAGAACTCTACTTTGAAAGGCAACAAATCTATGTTTTACAACTAATTGGTTTTCTGATCCAAAAGAAGCGACATCTTTTATGAGGATCCTATAAAAACAGCTATGAAAAGATAGAATTTCAAGTGTAATTCTTGGACACTCCACTTTTTAGCAAAGCACATAATCGAATTACATCACCTTGATTGTAAACACAAGAACAATAAAGCTTCAAATTTTTTGGCTTTACAAAGATCTTGTCATTTACAAAAACCCATAAATTGGGAAAAACGTTTGCAGACGAATAACAGTCAATAAACTGAGAGCCGTATGCAGGGAAACTTGCACGTACGGTTCATAAGAGAGGCTTCCTACATAAAAGTAGGAGTCGACTCTACTACTTCCATGGCGCTAGATTCTCGAATTATTCTGCTTGGTTAAGTAACCCAACGGCTGTTAAGCCAAGTGCTCAAGTAGTGTGGCCAATTGTTGGTCAGGAAGTGTTAAACGGAGATGTAGGTGGAGGTTTCCAAGGTGTTCAAGTAACTTCAGGATTCTTCCAAATCTGGCGCGCAGCTGGCATTACTAGTGAAGTCGAATTATACTGGTCTGCTTTAGCGGGTTTGATTATGTCAGGTCTAATGATTTTTGCTGGATGGTTCCATTATCATAAAGCAGCTCCTAAATTAGAATGGTTCCAAAATGCTGAGTCAATGCTTAACCATCATTTATCAGGACTATTAGGTTTAGGATGCTTATCTTGGGCAGGACATCAAATTCATATCTCATTACCAATAAATAAGTTACTAGACGCTGGAGTAGCTCCTCAAGAAATTCCTTTACCACATGAGTTTCTTGTAAACAGAGATTTAATGGCACAACTTTACCCAAGTTTTAGTAAAGGATTAGTTCCATTTTTCAGTTTAAACTGGAGTGAATATTCAGATTTTCTTACTTTTAAAGGTGGACTAAACCCTGTTACTGGAGGATTATGGTTAAGTGATACAGCGCACCATCATCTTGCTTTAGCAGTATTATTTATTGTAGCTGGTCATATGTACCGGACTAACTGGGGTATTGGTCACAGCATGAAAGAGATTTTAGAAGCTCATAAAGGACCTTTTACAGGCGAAGGCCATAAAGGACTGTATGAAATTTTAACAACATCTTGGCATGCACAATTAGCTATTAACTTAGCTATGTTAGGATCTGTAAGTATCATAGTTGCTCATCATATGTATGCTATGCCACCTTACCCTTACATAGCTACTGATTACCCAACTCAGTTATCAATTTTCACTCATCATATGTGGATTGGAGGTTTCTGTGTGACTGGTGGTGCAGCTCATGCTGGTATCTTTATGGTTAGAGATTATAATCCTGCACAAAACTACAATAATCTATTAGATCGTGTAATAAGACATAGAGATGCTATTATTTCACATTTAAACTGGATTTGTATATTCTTAGGATTCCATAGTTTTGGATTATATATACACAATGATACAATGAGAGCGTTAGGTAGAACGCAAGATATGTTCTCCGATACAGCTATTCAGTTAAAACCTGTATTTGCACAATGGGTACAAAGTATCCATACTCTTGCACCAGGTAACACAACTCCAAATGCTTTAGCTACGGCTAGCTATGCTTTCGGTGGTGATGTTGTAGCAGTTGGTAATAAAGTAGCGATGATGCCTATTTCTTTAGGAACAGCTGATTTTATGGTTCACCATATTCACGCTTTCACAATTCACGTGACGGTATTAATTTTACTAAAAGGTGTTTTATTCTCCAGAAACTCTCGCTTAATACCTGATAAAGCTAACTTAGGCTTTAGATTCCCTTGTGATGGTCCAGGTCGTGGTGGTACTTGTCAAAGTTCTGCTTGGGACTCTGTTTTCTTAGGCCTTTTCTGGATGTACAATTGTATTTCCGTTGTAATTTTCCATTTTAGTTGGAAGATGCAATCTGATGTTTGGGGAACTGTACAAAATGATGGTACTGTTACTCACATTACAGGTGGTAATTTTGCACAAAGCGCTATTACAATCAATGGATGGTTAAGAGATTTCCTATGGGCACAAGCATCCCAAGTAATTCAATCTTATGGTTCTGCGTTATCTGCATATGGACTGATTTTCTTAGGAGCTCACTTCATTTGGGCATTTAGCTTAATGTTCCTATTTAGCGGACGCGGTTACTGGCAAGAATTAATTGAATCTATTGTTTGGGCACACAACAAATTGAATGTTGCCCCAGCTATTCAGCCGAGAGCTCTTAGTATTACTCAAGGCCGTGCTGTAGGTTTAGCTCATTATCTTTTAGGAGGAATTGGAACAACATGGTCGTTCTTCCTAGCGAGGATTATTTCTGTAGGATAAGAAGAAAGTGTATTTAAGGAACAAGTATGGCAACAAAATTTCCTAAGTTTAGTCAAGCCCTTGCTCAGGATCCAGCTACAAGAAGAATTTGGTATGGATTAGCAACGGCGCATGATCTTGAAAGTCACGATGGTATGACTGAAGAAAATCTTTATCAAAAGATTTTTGCTTCACATTTTGGTCATCTAGCTGTTATATTCCTGTGGACATCAGGAAACTTATTCCATGTAGCATGGCAAGGTAACTTTGAACAATGGGTATTAAACCCCCTGAAAGTTAAACCAATTGCTCACGCTATTTGGGATCCTCATTTTGGACAACCGGCTGTAAAAGCGTTTACAAAAGGTGGTGTTTCATACCCAGTAAACATCGCTACATCCGGCGTTTACCATTGGTGGTATACAATTGGTATGAGAAGTAATAATGATCTGTACTCTGGGTCTTTATTCCTGTTATTTTTAGCAGGAGTATTCCTATTTGCAGGTTGGTTGCACTTACAGCCTAAATTCCGTCCTGGATTATCTTGGTTTAAAAACAATGAATCTAGATTAAACCACCATTTATCAGGTCTATTTGGTTTTAGTTCTTTAGCATGGTCAGCTCATTTAATTCATGTTGCTATTCCAGAAGCTAGAGGACAACATGTAGGGTGGGATAACTTTACAAAAGTAGCTCCTCATCCAGCAGGTCTTCAACCTTTCTTTACTGGAAATTGGGGTGCTTATGCAGCTGCTCCTGACACTAGTAATCATATATTTGGTACGTCTGAAGGTGCTGGTACTGCTATTCTAACTTTCTTAGGTGGTTTCCACCCTCAAACACAAGCGTTATGGTTAACAGATATAGCTCATCACCATTTAGCTATTGGTGTCGTTTTTATATTTGCTGGTCATATGTATCGTACTAACTGGGGAATTGGACATAGTCTAAAAGAAATTTTAGATGCTCATAGACCGCCTGGAGGTAGATTAGGTGCGGGTCACAAAGGTATATTTGAGACGTTAACTAACTCATTACACTTCCAACTAGGTTTAGCATTAGCTTCTTTAGGTGTAATAACGTCTTTAGTAGCACAACATATGTATGCATTACCTTCTTATGCTTTCATGGCAAAAGATTACGTAACACAATCTGCATTATATACACATCATCAGTACATAGCTGGGTTCCTAATGGTTGGTGCTTTTGCCCACGGAGCGATTTTCTTTGTAAGAGATTACGATCCTGAACAAAATAAGAACAATGTACTGGCAAGAATTCTGGATCATAAGGAAGCTATAATTTCTCATTTAAGTTGGGTTTCTTTATTCTTAGGTTTCCATACATTAGGTATCTACGTACATAATGATGTTGTTGTAGCTTTTGGAACACCTGAAAAACAAATATTAGTTGAGCCAGTATTTGCTCAATGGATTCAAGCTTCTTCAGGTAAAGCACTTTATGGTTTTGATGTTCTTTTATCAGCTAAAGGAAGTGTTGCAGCTAACGCAAGTAGTAACATTTGGTTACCTGGTTGGTTAGAAGCTATAAACAGTGGTAAAAACTCGCTGTTCTTACCAATTGGTCCTGGAGATTTCTTGATTCATCACGCTATTGCTTTAGCTCTTCATACTACAACACTTATTCTTGTAAAAGGAGCTTTAGACGCTAGAGGATCTAAACTAATGCCTGACAAGAAAGATTTCGGTTATGCCTTCCCTTGTGATGGTCCTGGCCGTGGGGGTACTTGTGATATTTCTGCGTGGGATGCTTTCTACTTATCAATGTTCTGGATGTTAAATACAATTGGTTGGGTTACATTCTACTGGCACTGGAAACACGTAACTATTTGGCAAGGTAACGCTGGTCAATTTAATGAATCATCTACTTACATAATGGGTTGGTTAAGAGATTATCTTTGGTTAAATTCTTCTCCACTAATAAATGGTTATAATCCGTTTGGAATGAACAGTTTATCTGTTTGGTCTTGGATGTTCCTATTTGGTCATTTAATCTGGGCAACTGGATTCATGTTCTTAATTTCTTGGAGAGGTTACTGGCAAGAGCTAATTGAAACTCTAGTATGGGCTCATGAACGTACACCATTAGCGAATTTAGTACGATGGAAAGATAAGCCTGTAGCTTTATCTATTGTACAAGCTCGTTTGGTGGGCTTGATACACTTCACTGCAGGTTACATATTTACTTATGCTGCTTTCGTTATAGCTTCAACTACAGGTAAATTTGGATAATTAATTTAACTTAATTTTAGTTGATAAAAAAACGGATCAAGATTTACAATTTTAAGTAAATCCTGATCCGTTTTTTATACAATATTAAAAAATAAATGTTATTATATTAACAAATTAGAAAAAAAATTTTTGAATAAACATTAGAAAAACATATGGCTAAAAAAGGCATGATTCAGCGTGAGAAAAAACGTGAACAATTAGTTAATAAATATGGAAAAAAAAGAACTGAACTTAAAGATGCGTTAAAAAAAGTAACATCTTATAAAGAAAGACTTGAGTTGTATTCTAAGTTAGAAGCTTTGCCACGTAATTCTTTTCCTTCTCGTCTGAGAAATCGGTGTTGGTTAACAGGAAGAAGTCGTGGATATTACCGCCAATTTGGGCTATCTAGACATGTTTTAAGAGAAATGGCTCACGCTTGTTTATTACCAGGTGTTGTTAAATCTAGTTGGTAATCAATTCGGTTTATAAAAAGATAATACTAAACAATAACATTAATTATTGTTTAGTATTATCTTTTTATAAACCGAATTGATTACCTCTTCTATATTGCAAATAAGCAGCAACAAAGAGTCCGGCTAAAGTAACCGGGATTAATCCTAAAACTATTCCAAATAAAAGAGGTTCTATCATTTTTTTTTATAATTCTATACTATTTTATAAATGAAACGAAGTAAGTTATGGAAAGATTCTTAATTTAGTATCCATATTTATATGATACTATATAATCTTTTACTATAAAGATTAAGTAGATACATTGAAATTTTATGATTTACTTTTTTAACAAATAAAATTCTTTTTTTAAATAAAAACTCGTAAAAAAAGTAACTTTGAAATACAGAGTTTAATGTATTTCAAAATTACTTCTTTATCTAAAACCAACAGCAGCTTGCCAAACAAAAGCTAATAATAAGAAGAATACTGGAATAACAGGAGCTACATCAATAATTGGCTTAAAAATAGCATATGCTTCAGGTAACTTAGCTAGTAAAAAAATTCCTTCCATATTTTAATGAACCTCTTCGTAAGGAAAAATATTTTATGTCCTAATATTAAAGACTATCTAATAAAACTATATATTAATTTTTCGTTTCATAGACATTTCATAAATAGTTTACAACAAACTTTAATTTAAAGTTAATTAAGTTACGAGATTTGTTTTTAAAAATTATTTTATTTTTCACTATTGTATTTAATTTATTAAAAACTCCTAAAAAAAAGGTGATATCATAACATGTAATAGATAGATGTTTAAATTTATAAATTGACAAAGTCTTTTTAAATTAAAAACATACTTCTAAAGTTGAATTTTATGTTTGAGGAAAAAGAATATGGTTGCTATTCTGCAATTACTTGTTAGTATGTTAATACTACTTTCTTTCGCACTAGTTGTGAGCGTGCCAGTTATTTTAGTATCCCCAGGAGAATGGGAGAAATCAAAAGGTCTTGTTTATACTGGGGCTGGGCTGTGGTTTGGTTTAGTAATCATGACAGCAGCTTTCAACTCTTTTGTTATCTAAAAATGTTAAGCGATATAAAATCATTTATGTCGCTTAAATTTTTTAATTAGTAAGTTATTAAAACTAATTATCCTGTTGTTGACAGAATTATCTTTTTTTCATAATATAAATTGTAATGAAATTATAAAGCGGGTGTAGCTCAGTGGTAGAGCGCAACCTTGCCAAGGTTGATGTCGCGCGTTCGAATCGCGTCACCCGCTCTAAACGAATTGAGTATTAATTTTGTCACCATTTTTTCAAACGAAATGAAAAGCGACTTCAAACATATTAAAACCATGTTTGAAGTCGCTTTTAAAGGAGAGAGTGGGATTCGAACCCACGGAAACCGCAAAGTTTCTTCTGATTTCAAATCAGACGCATTCGACCAGCTCTGCCACCTCTCCTAAGAAAACTGCACTTGACTATTTACTAGTCAGCAGTTTTTGCTCTTACATTAAATATTTAACCATTAAATGATTTAGTTGTAAACTTAATTTGAGCAGGGTTTAAATTTTTTCCAATTGAATGAGAGACATTTCCAACTCCAACTCGTCCAGCATTCACTTTTTCAGGGAAAACACCATCTTTAGGGTGAAGATATTGCACCTCTCCACTTGGAAAAATTCGATAGATTTTATAATCTGTAATTTTGAACGAATTTTTAACTTGAGTTCCTAATGCTAAACACTGTTCTTTACGTGCTAAATATAGTAAATTCTCACCTTGGCGCATTATAGCCGCACCACCTGTAGGCATCTCGAAAACTTGCTCTTTTGAACTAGTCCAAGTTATAGCGTACTTTTCTTCTACCTCCGCTGCTCTTAGCCAACCACCTGTACTACCTTCAAAAGTAGGTGATGGAATCTGTAAATTTAATGTTTCAGCCATAATAATAAAGTTTTTATATAAGTCTTAGTTAAGAAAATTATAACATAATATTATTTTAATATTGTTTAAAATAGATAAAAAACTTATAGCGGAGAATGGATTTGAACCATTGACCTTCGGGTTATGAGCCCGACGAGCTACCAGACTGCTCTACCCCGCGTATATTTTACTGATCTTAATATTGTAATACTATTATTCTATCATACATTTACGTATTATCCAACTATATTTTATTTGAAAAACATATAAGGTAAAGACTTACAACTATACAAAATAAAAAAATAGACAACACATTTTTAACTTTATTTAATATTGGTTTCACCTGATATTGTCCGGCCAATTTATCCTTTATAAGAATTTCAGGTGTTTTTACCCATATTTGTCCATCGTACCAGCCAGATTCTTCGTAAGCAACTGTAGCCTTCATAAGCCTTGTATAAATATAAGTCCAGCCTAAATATATTCTCAAATAAAAAATAAGAAGTGTGCTACTAACACCGAATACTGAGTAAGTAAAGATCTGTATAGGAGAACCATTATTGCTATTAAAAGTTAAGATAAATAGAATCAAAAATATAAAATATATCTTCATTGAAGTTGTGTAAAAAACTTTTTCATCTTCAGTGGTCCAAGAAAAGCTGAAACTTTCTTTTAATGCCAAATATTCATTAATTGGTCTTTGTTCTTGTGGTACAGGACATATAGATTTATCTATATTCATATAGATTTGATTGTATTGAAAGGTTAAATATT
>JACCDO011136486.1_pt1 | contig 11303 bp, 7 predicted proteins | sample 7446101 | NCBI WGS metagenome assembly JACCDO01 (sample SAMN15323440, study PRJNA562643) | freshwater metagenome | isolation source: river surface water | place: USA:Blue River Watershed | collected 2017-08-16
CTGCAACACCTGCGTGCGCCACAGCGCGCCGTGGTCGCCGCTGAAGGCCGGCACGCCGGGCCAGACGCGGTCCCAGCGGAACACGGCGCAACCGGCCGTGCGCAGCGCCGCATAGGCGGCCTCGGCGCGTGCGGGGTCATCTACCCAAAGCGGCATCACATAGGGCGCCGCCTGGTCGGGCAGGCCGCCCAGCAGCGGGCGAACGCCGGGCAGGGCCAGTGCTTGCTCGTGCAGCGCGGTGAAGTGGGTGCGGCGGCGGGCGACGATGCGCCCGCGCGGCAGCCGGAACAGCTGCCGGGCCAGCGCCGTGGGCGCCTGCTCGCTGCGCGCCAGGTCGCAGTCGGCCATCATCTCGGCCTCGGTGGGCGTGCGTGCTGGTGCGGCACCTTCAGGCGAGGGCGGCCGGGCCGGGCCGTTCTTCAGGCGAAAGAGGGCGTCCAGCAGCGTGTTCAGGCCGGTGAGGCGGCGCTGGCCGGCGCCGCGTTCCAGCAGGTCGACCAAGGCCTTGAGCTGCTGTTTTGCGCCGGCCGGCTGCAGCGCCTGCGGCGGCAGCGGCCGGGCCGAGGCCAGCAGGCCGCCTTCCGGCACGGGGAAGAACTTGGTGAGGCTGGCCGTGGCCAGGTCGCCCCAATGCCCCACAGGCCGCTCGCCGGCCTGACCGAAGAAGCTGTGCGCGCAGTCCTCCACCAGCGCGATGCGGTGGGCGTCGCACCAGGCGCGCACGCCGGCCAGCGACTGTGGCAGGCCGAACAACTGGGCGGCCACCAGGGCGCGCGTGCCTGGCGCGGGCGTGATCGCGTCCAGCGCCGGCAGGCCGTCCGGCCCCAGCGGGTAGAACTGCACTGCGGCGCCGGCCGCGCGCAGCGGCGCGACGAGCGTGGGGCAGTGGTAGCTGGGCGCCAGCACGCCGTCGCCGGGCTGCACGCCGAGGGCCTGCAGGGCGGCGAACAAGGCCGCGCGGCCGCTGGTCAGCAGGCGCTGGTGCGGCAGGTCATCGACGGCCGGCAGGCCCGCGGCGTGCTTGCCGCCGAGGTTGTCCCAGCCGAACGTGGGGCGGTTGGGTTGGCGCTGGGGGAAGGGCATGGGGCCGCGATTAGACCAGTGGCGGCCGGCCGGCGTAACCGGTCAGCTCGAGGTAGCCCCAGCCGATCTCGCGGCCACCGGCATCCAGCAGCCGGGCCGCGCCTTCCCAGTAGGCCAAGCCGCTGCTGCGCCGCGCATCGACTTCCTGCGCGTCGAAGGCCGCGACGAGCCGCATCGCGCCCGCCGGGCTCGTGAGCTGCCACTCCACGGGCCAGCGGGCGCCGGTGGCGGGGCTGGTCCAGTGGCGCGTGGGCGTCATGCCGACTTCCTCTGGTGCAAAGCTGCGGTCGGCCTGCCCTGGCGTGCGCAGGCCGCCACCGGCCCAGTCGCGGCGGCCGTCGGGGCGGCGCAGCTGGAACAGCATCAGTGCGCGCCCGTCCAGCAGGTTGATGCCCAGCCAGTCCCAACCGGCGCAGTCGCCGAGGTAGTTGTCGCTCCACTCGTGGTCGAGCCAGGCGCGGCCGGTGAGCTCGCGGGTGCGGCCGTCAAGCGTCAGCCGGGCCTGTGTGGCGAGTTGCGGGCGCGAGTAGTAATGGCTGAACTGATCGGGGGCCGAGCCCTTGCGGGAGATGCCGGCCTCGCCCTGCAGCAGCGGCGGTTCGGGCGTGGCGAGCCGCAGCGCCATCGAGAAGCCGGGGCCGTTGAAGGCGGCGCGGTAGCCATCGCCATCACGGCGCAACGTCCAGTCGCGCAGTCGCACGTCGCAGTCATCCGCCCGCACCTGCACGGCGCCGGGCAAGTGGCGCAGCAGGCGCTGGGTGTGGCGCTGCTGCTGCTTGGCGAGGTCGGACAGCGCGACATGGCCCAGCAGCAACTGCCGCGCGGCCAGCGGGCTGGCATGGTCGGCCGGCGCCGGGCCTGGCAGGCGGAAGAACGTGAGCTGGTAGCCGAACTGCGGTGGCTGGCCCGGCTCGCCGAGCAGGCCCGTGACGTACCACCACTCGATGGCCTGCTGGCCGTGCGCGCCGAAGTCGCGCGGGAAGGCCATGGCCGCGTGGGCCTGCAGCGGCAGAGGCAGCGCCGCGAGCAGCAGCAGCCGGCGGGTGATTCTCATGCGTCCTCCCTGACAGCGCGCACGGCGTCGGCCCCCAGCGCGCGCCGCCCTGCCAGCAGCGAGGCGCCAACGGCCGCCGCGAACGCGAGGGCGAGCAGGGCGGCCAGGCGCGCCACCGGCAGGCTCAGCTCCATGCTCCAGTGAAAGCTCTGCGGGTTCACGACGTAGACCAGCACCAGGCTCAGGCCCAGCCCCAGCGCCAGTCCGGCCAGCGCCCCGGCGCCCCCGGTGAGGCTGGCTTCGAGCAGCAGCAGCCGCATCAGGTCGCGCCGCGACAGACCCAGGTGCCGCAGCAGGCCGAACTCGCGCCGACGCGCCAGCGCCTGGGCCGACTGGCTGGCCACCACGCCGAACAGGCCCACGGCCAGCGCGACCGCCTGCAGCCACACGGTGATGGCAAAGCTGCGGTCGAAGATCTGCAGCGACAGCGTGCGCAGTTCGCCGGCGGCGGCGATCTCGATGTCGGCGCCGGCCGCCGCGCGCACGGCTTCGCGGGTCGGGTCGATCGCGGCGCCCGGCGCCAGCCACAAGGCCAGCTCCGTCGTGGTCGTGTCGCCGCTGATGCGGCGGTAGTCGGGCAGGGGCATCCACAGCGCGGTGGCCTGGCGCGAGTAGTCGCGCAGGATGCCCATGACCTGCAGCGTGACAGGGCGCTCACCGTCCACGAGATGGGCCGTCAGCACGCGGCCGGGCTGCAGGCCGTCGCGGTCGCGTGCGGCTTCGTTGACCCACACGGCCGTGGCGTGTGCGTCCACCGCGCCCGTCCAGCGCGCCATCACCGGCAGGGTGTCGTGGTCGAGCTCGCGGGCAGTCAGGGCCACCGCGTCGGCGCCGGCAGTCAGCCGCAGCCGTGCCGTGCGTTGAGGCGCCGCGCGGGCGATGCCGGGCAGACGTGGCAGGCGCTCGATCAGCGCGGGCGGCAGCGGAGCGGGCTGGCCGTCGCTGCCGCGCAGCGCGCTGCGCAGGTAGAGGTCGGCCGGGAGCGCGTGGTCCAGCCAGCGCTCGAGCGAGTCGCGGAAGCTGCCGATCATCACGGTCATCGCGACGGCCAGCGCCAGGGCCACGAGCACTCCGGCCAGCGAGCGCTGCGCCTCGGTGGCCTGGTCCCGGCTGCGTTCGCGCGCCAGCATCGCCAGGGCGCTGTGGCGCCAGCGGCCGGGCAGGCGGGCCAGCAGTGCCGTGAGTGCGCGAACCAGCGCGGGCACCAGCGCCAGGCCGCCAGCCAGCAGGCTCAGCATGGCGAGGTAGGCGCCCACGGGCGTGTCTGCCAGCACCGGCGGCAGCGCGGCCAGTGCTGCGCCCAGCCCCAGCAAGCCGCAGCCCAGCCAGGCCGGCAGCGCGCGCCCCGTTGGCAGGCCCAGGCCTTTGAGAACCAGCGCCGGCGCGATGCGGCGCACGGTCAGCGCGGGAGCCGCTGCGGCGGCCAGGGAGGCGGCCAGGCCGAGCGCGGCATAGACCAGCGTCGGCACGAGCAGCGGCTGGTTCAGCAGCAGGTCTGTTGACGCGCCGTTGGCACCATGCAGGCCCAGGTCGCTGCCCATCAGTTTCAGCGCACCCGCGGCCAGGCCCAGGCCGAGGGCCAGGCCCAGCAGCGTGCCGGCGGCGCCGATGGCCAGCCCTTCCGTCAGGATCAGCCGCCAGCGCATGCGGGCCGACACGCCCAGCACACCGACGAGGGCCCATTGCGGCAGCCGCTGGGCCGTTGCCAGCGACAGCACGGCGTAGACGAGGAAGGCGCCGGTGAACAGCGCCATCAGGGCGAGCAAGCCGAGATTGACGCGGTAGGCGCGGGTCATGTCGGACAGCCGCGCGCCGTCGTCGGTCGGTGGCGCGGCGCGCCAGCGTGGCGGCAGTGTCTTGATCCACGCGGCGGCGTCGGTGCCGGGCGTGAGTTGAACGTCGATGCGGTCGAGCGTGCCGGGCCGGCCCAGCAGCGCCTGTGCGTCGGCGATGTCCAGCACGCCCAGTGGCCCGCTGCCGGCGGTGACGTGCCCGCCGACCGTGAGGTCGATGTCATCCGGCGCGGCGCGGCCCGGGCGCTGCACGCGCAGCCTCAGCGTCGTCGCGCCCGGCGGCATGCCCGCGCGGGCGGCAGCGTTCAGGTGCACGGTGCCCGCCTTGGGCAGGTGGCTGGCGCCGCCGACGACTTGTGGCGTCAGCTCAGGGGCCAGCGGCTTGCCGGCATTGGCCGCGGCCAGCAGCGCGAAGGGGTCCAGGCCGATGACGCGCAGGTAGGTGGCGCGCGCCGGTGCGCCGGGCTGGGCGGGCCAGAGGACTTGCGCGTCGATGACCGGGTTGGCCGCCACGACTTCCGTGCGGTTCAGCAGTTCGGCGAGGTCGGCGTCGGTCAGCGGGCCGGCGCTGCCGTGCAGCACGAGGTCGGGCTGGCCGTTGATGCCGCGCGCCGCACGGGCAAACTCGGTGAGCGCTGCGCCGTTGAGCAGATGGACGCCGTAGGCGAGGGCGACGCCGAGCATGACGGCGACGATGGCCAGGATCACCCGGCCGGGCTGATCGCGCCAGGCGGGCCAGGTGAGGTGGCGCCAGAGGGTCATCGTTTTACTTTTGCCGCGCTTTGGCTTTGCGCCCTGAAAGCGGGGTGAAGGAGCAGCCGGCGCCAGCCGGCTCGCGGGCTGGGCTGTCGCCCGCCGGGGCGAACACCGAAGGTTTCGCCGCAGGCAATTCCCGGCATGGGCCTTGGCGTTAAGCCAAAGCTAGCCGGCGGCATGGAGTCCGCTGGCATCCAAGCGCAGCCGCCGATCCGCCGTCTGCGCCGCCACGTCCGAATGCGTGACCAGCAGGCAGGCCGCGCCGGCCTCATGCGTACAACGCTGGAGCAGCGCCAGCACCTCAGCCGCATGCCGGGCATCGAGATTGCCGGTCGGCTCGTCCGCCAGCACCAGCTTCGGCCGGTGCACCAGCGCACGGGCGATCGCCACCCGCTGCAACTGGCCGCCCGACAACTGCCTTGGCATGCGCGCGCCCAACTGCCCGAGATCGACGGCAGCCAGCATTTGCGCCACGCGGCCCTCGTCCTTCAACCCCAACAACCGCAACGGCAACGCGACGTTGTCGGCCACGCTCAGGTGCGGCAGCAGGTGGAAGGCCTGGAAGATGAAGCCCAGCGCCTCGCGCCGCAGCGCCGACCGAGCCTCGTCGTCCATCGCCCGCAAGTCCTGGCCGGCCAGCGAGATGGAGCCCGCATCGGCCTCGTCCAGCCCCGCCAGGCAGTTCAGCAGTGTCGACTTGCCGCTGCCCGATTCGCCCAGCAGCGCGACGATTTCGCCGGGGGCGAGATCCAGGTCGATGTTCGAGAAGACCGGCATGTCGCCGTAGCGCTTGGCGAGCCCTCGCGCGGAAAGAACCGTCATGCGTTCAGCAACCTTTGCAACCCGGCCAGCAGCTCGGGAATCGGTTGAGGTCCGTCGCAGGCGATGACGCGGCGCCTGGGCATGCTGCGCAGCCACGTCACCTGCCGCTTGGCGAGTTGCCGCGTCGCCGCGATGCCGCGCTCGCGCAGGTCGGCCCAGGGGGCGCCGGGCCGCCCCAAGCTCCCTGGACCCCCTGGCCCCCCTGGGGGGGCGGGCTGGGCATGGCCAAGTCCTGGGGGCTCCAGGCCCTCGTTGGCGTCCAGCGACTCCCAAACCTGCCGATAGCCGACGCAACGCATGGACGGCAGGGCCGGGCTGAGGTCGCCGCGTGCGCGTAAGGCCTTCACTTCGTCGACGAGGCCGGCGTCCAGCATCTGGTCGAAGCGCAGCGCCAGCCGCTCGTGCAGCCAGGCGCGGTCGGTGGGCTCCAGCGAGAACAGCGGCCAGTCCACGCCGTCGTCGCGCGAGGCGGCGTGCAGATCAGTCATGGTGCGGCCGCTCAGCCGGATGACCTCCAGCGCGCGCTGGATGCGTTGGCTGTCGTTGGGCGCCAGGCGCGCAGCGGTCTCGGGGTCGAGGCTGGCGAGCTCGGCGTGCAGCGCCGGCCAGCCTCGCTCAAGCGCTTCGGCGTCGATGGCGGCGCGCAGTTCCGCATCGGCTTGCGGCAGCGTCGACAGGCCATCGAACAAGGCCTTGAAGTACAGCATCGTGCCGCCCACCAACAGCGGCAGCTTGCCGCGCGCGGCGATGTCGGCGGCCAGGCGCTTGGCATCGCGCACGAACTCGGCGGCCGAGTAGCTGTCGGTCGGGTCGAGGATGTCGATGAGGTGGTGTGGCACGGCCGCCTGCTCGGCCGCCGTGGGCTTGGCTGTGCCGATGTCCATGCCGCGATACACCAGCGCCGAGTCGACGCTGATGATCTCGACGGGCAGCACCTCGGCAATCGCCAGGGCCGCCGCCGTCTTGCCGCAGCCGGTGGGGCCGGCCAAACAAATGGGGGTCAGAACCGCTCCCACGGCGCCAGGTAACGCCACTGGCCGACCGGCAGATGGCCCAGCGGGATGCGGCCGATGCGCACGCGCTTCAGGCCGACGACCTTCAGGCCCACCAGCTCGCACATGCGGCGAATCTGGCGCTTCTTGCCCTCGCGCAGCACGAAGCGCAGCTGCTGTTCGTTCTGCCAGCTGACCTTGGCGGGCTTGAGCGCCTCGCCATCCAGCTCCAGGCCGTGGTTGAGCAGCGCGAGCTTGTTGTTCGACAGCGCGGCGTTGGGCAGCGTGCCCTCGGGCACGGCTTCCGCACCAGGCAGGCCTACGTACTCGACGCGCACCAGGTATTCCTTTTCGATGTCCGAGTCGTCGCCGATCAGCGCCTTGGCGATGCGGCCGTCCTGCGTCAGCACGAGCAGGCCGGTGGAGTCGATGTCCAGCCGCCCGGCGGGGGCGAGGTGGCGGTGGTGGTTGGGGTGGGGCTTGATGCCCGAGGGGTCGTCCTTCCAGCGGTTCTCCTGCTGGAACAGCACCACCGCCGGCTCGTAGCCGTCCTCGGCCTGGCCCGAGACGTAGCCGATGGGCTTGTGCAGCAGCACGGTGACCAGCTGCGATTGCGCCTGGCGGGCGGCGGGGTCGATGGTGATCTCGACGTCACCGACGACGCGCTGACCGAGCACGGCCACCTTGCCGTTCACGCGCACCCAGCCGGCGGTGATCCATTCGTCGGCCTCGCGGCGCGAGGCCATTTTCAGCTCGCTCATGCGCTTGGACAGGCGATCACCGTCCTCGGCGTCCACCTGGCGGGCCGGGTTCAGTCGCTGCTGCGGGCGTTGGGGTGGTGGCTCGAAGCCAGGCCCGCGGTTCGCGATGCGGCGCTGGTCGACGCGCGGCGGGCGGTCATCGCGCGGACGGTCGCCGGGGCGTTCGTCACGGTGTTCGTTGCGGCGCACCGGCTCGCCGCGCGAGGCGCGTTGCGGCGGGCCATCGGGGTGGAAGCCGCCGGAGCGCGGGCCGGAGCGGGCCTGGCGTTCGTCACGCGGGCGGTCACTGCGTTCGTCACGGCGGAACGGTTCACCGCGCTGTTGCGGTTGTTCGGGCCGAAAGCCCGTGGCCTTGGGCCGCGCTGGGCGTTCGTCGCGACGGTCGTCGCGCGATGGCGCAGCCCGCTCGCGCTTTTGCTGGGCCTGCTGGTAGCGCTCTTCGCGCTCGGCGCGGTCGGCCTGCGCCTGGGCCAGCGTGGGGCGGGGCTTGGCAACGCCCTTGCCGCGCAAGGGCGCGCGCTTTTCGCCGTCGGCGTTGCGGGTCTTGGCGGCGGGCTTGGGCTTGCCCTTCAAGGTGATGGTGGCCATGTGGTTCGAGCCTCAACGGCCTCTCAGGAAAAGGGCGTCCAGGTCGCGCATGTCGAGCTGGCGCCAGGTGGGTCGGCCATGGTTGCATTGGTCGGCGCGTTCGGTGGCTTCCATGTCGCGCAGCAGCGCGTTCATCTCGTCCAGCGTCAGCTGCCGGTTGGCGCGCACGGCGCCGTGGCAGGCCATGGTGGCCAGGATTTCGTGCTGGGCGCGCTCCAGCACGGAGCTGGCATCGAACTGGGCCATTTCGGCCAGCAGCTCGCGGGTCAGTGCGACCAGGTCGCTCGCGGCCAGCAAGGCCGGGCGCGAGCGCACGGCCAGCGTGCGGGTGGACAGCGGCGCGACATCCAGCCCCAGCTTGCTCAGCGTGTCGCCATGCTGCTCGGCGGCGGCGACTTCTTCGGCGGTGGCCGGGAAGCTGATCGGGATCAGCAGCGGCTGGCTCTCGATCGTCGCGGCGCCAAGCCGGGCCTTCAGCCGCTCGTAGACGACGCGCTCGTGCGCGGCGTGCATGTCCACGATGACCAGGCCCTGCCGGTTCTCGGCCAGGATGTAGACGCCCTGGATCTGCGCGACGGCCCGGCCCAGCGGCCAGTCATCGCGACCGGCCGGTTCGGGCAGCGCAGCGCGTGGCGCGGCCACGACTTCGGGCCGAGGGGCGGCGAATGTCGCTGGCGACGCCGCCGCCCTGGCGGGCTGCCACAGCGCTTCGTGCTGCACCAGCGACAGCCGCACCTGCTCGGCCGTGGGCGGCACGGGGGGAACGTAGGCCGGCGCAGCGTAGGCCGGGCGCGGCTCGGCAACGTGTGCCGGCAGTGGCAGCGCCGGCGCGGAGCCGAAGGCCAGCGGGCTGGCCGGCGCATCTGCCGAGGCCTCGGCGGCGGGCTCGGCACTGCGCGAGGTGGCCAGCGCGTCGACGAAGGCGCGGCGCACGCTCTGGTGGATGGCGCGGCCGTCGCGGAAGCGCAACTCGATCTTGGTCGGGTGCACGTTCACGTCCACCAGCTCGGGCGCGATCTCGATGAACAGCACGTAGCTGGGCTGGCGCTGGCCGTGCAGCACGTCCTCGTAGGCCGAGCGGATGGCGTGGCTGATGAGCTTGTCGCGCACGTAGCGGCCGTTGACCCAGACGTATTGCTGGTCGGCACGTGAGCGCGCGGCTTCGGGCAGGCCGGCGCGGCCGGTCAGCGCCAGAGGGCCCGCGCTGTGCGCGAAGGGGCGGCTTTCGGCGACGAAGTCCTCGCCCAGCACGTCGGCGATGCGCTGCTCGGCCGTGCCGGCGCGCCATTGATCCACCAGCTTGCCTTCATGCCAGATCGCGAAGCCCACATCCGGCCGGGCCAGCGCATGGCGGCGCACGGCCTCCACGCAATGGGCCAGTTCGGTGGCGTCGGTCTTCAGGAACTTGCGGCGGGCCGGTGTCGAGAAGAACAGCTCGCGCACCTCCACGCTGGTGCCGCGCGCACGCGCCGCCGGCTGCAGCTCGCCGCTGCGGGCATCCAGCCGGTTGGCGTGGGCGTCGTCGGCGGTGCGGGACGCGATGGCCATGTCGGACACGGAAGCGATGGCGGCCAGCGCCTCACCGCGAAAGCCCATCGTGGCGACGGATTCCAGGTCATGGAGCGACGCGATCTTGCTCGTGGCGTGGCGCTTGAGCGCCAGCGGCAGCTGCGCGACGGGGATGCCGCAGCCGTCATCCTCGACGACGATGGCGCGCACGCCACCGGCCATGAGCTTGACCTGGATGGCCGTCGCGCCGGCGTCGAGTGCGTTGTCCACCAGCTCCCGCACGACCGAGGCCGGGCGCTCGACGACCTCGCCGGCGGCGATCTGGCTGATCAGCTCGTCGGGCAGTTCGCGGATGACGCGGGGTGGGGCAACGTCGGGTAGGGGGGCGTCCATCACCGCGATTATCGACGGGCCCCGGGGCTGTCACGGAGGCGCCCGGATAATGCCCGGCCATGGACCTGCTTCACTTCCTTCTCGACTTCATCCTGCACGTCGACCAGCACCTGGTGGCGTTCGTCCAGGCCTACGGCGCCTGGGTGTATGCCTTGCTGTTCCTGATCATCTTCGTGGAGACCGGCGTCGTCGTCATGCCCTTCCTGCCCGGCGACTCGCTGCTGTTCGTCGTCGGCGCGATGTGTGGCGTGGGCCTGATGGACCTGGGCCTGTCCATGGGGCTGCTGACGCTCGCCGCCATCGCCGGCAACCAGTGCAATTACACGCTGGGCCGGCATTTCGGCCCGCGCGTGTTCCAGTGGGAGAACTCGCGGTTCTTCAACCGGGCGGCGTTCGACAAGGCGCACGCGTTCTACGAGAAGTACGGCGGCTTCACGCTCATCGCCGCGCGCTTCATGCCCTTCCTGCGCACCTTCGCGCCGTTCGTGGCCGGCGTGGCGCAGATGACGCGGCGCAAGTTCACGTTCTTCGATGTGACCGGCGGCGTGCTGTGGGTGTGCGGCATCACGGCCATCGGCTACATCTTCGGCAACGTGCCCTGGGTGAAGGCGAATCTGGACAAGATCATCTGGGCCATGATCCTCATCCCCGGCCTGCTCATCATCGCCGGCGCCGTCCGCAGCAAGTTCCGCCGCCAGCCGACCTGACTTTCAGGTTGGGTGCAATTCGGGTCTAGAGTCGCGCGTTTTGCGCCTCGCTCGGAGATCCCGATGACCCTGTCCCGAATCGCCCTCGCGCTGGCCTGGCTGAGCGCCAGCCTGGCGGCCCAAGCGGCGGAGCCCACGCTGATGCTGCGCCAGCCGGCCGTCTCGCAGAACCACCTGGCCTTCGTCTACGCCGGTGACCTGTGGCTGGCCGACCGCAACGGCGGCAACGCCCGCCGGCTGACCACGCATGCGGCCAGCGAGTTCGCCCCGCGCTTCTCGCCGGACGGCCGGCAGATCGCGTTCTCGGCCAGCTACGACGGCAACACCGACGTCTACGTCGTCGGCCTGGACGGCGGGCAGCCGCGGCGCCTGACCTGGCACCCGAGCGCCGACGTTGTCAGCGGCTGGAGCCCGGACGGCAAGCGCGTGCTGTTCGCATCGCCACGCGAAGTGCTGAACAACCGCAGCAACCAGCTCTACGAAGTCAGCGTGGACGGTGGCTACGAGAAGCAGGTCATGAAGGCCGTGGCCTACGAGGGCGCCTGGTCGGCCGATGGCCGGCAACTGGCCTACCGCCCCTACAACGCGGCATACGCCGGCCCGAGCGGCTGGCGGCAGAGCCGCGGAGGCTCGACGCCGCCGGTGTGGATCATGGACATGCAGGGGCCCGGCGCGGGGCAGCGCTGGCAGGAAATTCCGCACGTCAATGCGACGGACTCGGCCCCCGTGTGGGCGGGCGGCGAAGTGGTGTTCATTTCGGACCGTGCGGACGGCGCGGCCAACCTGTTCGCCTTCAACCCGGCCACGAAGTCGCTGCGCCAGCTGACGCGCGAGACGCAGTGGGA
>JACCDO010650908.1_pt1 | contig 11302 bp, 16 predicted proteins | sample 7446101 | NCBI WGS metagenome assembly JACCDO01 (sample SAMN15323440, study PRJNA562643) | freshwater metagenome | isolation source: river surface water | place: USA:Blue River Watershed | collected 2017-08-16
ATTTCTCTAGCATTAAAGTTTTCAGCGAAAACATCAAAAATAGGCTTGGTCCAAGGTGCCATTTTTTCATTTAGGTCACCTGGGAGGAATCCATGTTCCTCGTCTACACTCACAGCAGGTCGAGTAATAATAATCTTGTCCGCCGTTCCGTATTTTAATTGATCAACTGCCCACTGAACGGCCAGCATAGTTTTACCGGTACCCGCAGGTCCTATGGCAAAAACTATCATTTTGTTGGAATCGTTTAGTTTGAGTAAGTAAGTCTCTTGACTTAAATTCTTGGGATAAATTTGAACTCGTTTGCGTTTCTCGTTCAATCTCTGATCAATATTTATTACGTTACTTTGAAAACGTGGATCATATTGCTCTTTTTGCTGCGCTTGCGCTCTTTTACGCTTCATATAAGGTTAGCCCTCCTTCTAAGTGTTAGGCACGGACCTTTCAACCGTTGTGTCCGTGACCGAACACAAAAGTATTTAACAAACTGGCTCAAAAGTTATATGTTATGTTTGTATTTTGACGATAAATACAATTAGGAGAAATCATGGCAGATATAAAAGACGTTATTGCTAACATAGAACAGGTTTACGGTTCTAATAATAGCTTAAATTTACTCAAAGATTTTGAGCGTGTAATCGACGAACTCGATGTGTATGTTTATGACAATTGGATCGACGGCGAACTAGTTGAGGGTCCAAAAGAATCACGCTACTTTGTAGAATGTACATTTATGTGGCCGAAAGAAGATATGCCCGAACCTGCAGGTGGAAAACGGTTACTAGAATACGGTTGCAAAGTTCAAGTTGCTGAAACTGAAATTGCATCTGTAAGAAAAATAAAAACGCCAGACGATATTCGTCCAGGTACAAGAAAAGGCAAAATTGATCACAAACCAGTATGGATGATTAAGATTGCAATGCCTAAAAAATTAATGACTGACATTAATAGAGGCTACACAGAATTAGATAAAAATAAGATCGAAGATATTGTTAGCGCATCAGGTGTTAATGCTAGCATCGATCCAGCAGAACAACAAGCACAGGAAATGGCAAATGCAGAACAACCAGCACCAGCAGCTTAACGAAGGACTTCGTCCCAACGACCTTAAAGAAATGGTCCATGCAATATTTGAAGTAGATGCATTTAGATCTAAGATGGGTGAGGATCAGGATGTCTGCGTGGTTAGTTTTAAAGTAGCTGATCGAAGCCCAGCAAAAGATCTAATGGAATTCATTGAAAAAGGTTATCCATTTGTATTAGATGCTGATGTAAGTTCAGGCGAAGACAACGTTGGTGAATATTCAGTATTTGTTGAAATTTCAAGAACTCCAAAACTTGCAGAACAAATTAAAGAATTAACCTATGGTGTTAAAAAGCTCACTGGCATTGATGATTTTAAATTTAAATACTACAAAGAAAAACAAGTGCATGAAGCCACTGAAGAAAATTTAAAAAGACATGTTCCCGCAACATCAAGAGATTACGAAGGCTTGTTAAACAGAGTTCGTACAGAAAGTGTTAAAAGTTTTTTTACAAAAACATTAATGGATAACTTAACCTTAGATGGTGATATTATTACTATTCACAAACCTTTTGACAAAAAAGTACAATTACAAATGATCAAAGACGGAGCAACTGAATCTATTTTAGAAGGTATCGACGACGGCTATGCCGTAGATGAAGTGGCATCTAGTGAAATGTTTTGGCTAACTAAAGTATTAGGCGATTATAATATTAATAAAATTGGCGAAAACTTTGTTTTCAACAATGGTAGTCGTTCTATGTTATTGAAAAGGATATAATAATGAGTTTCACATTTGATTTTACAAAAGACCAATTAGCACAACTTCTTCCAGGTAATCAGTATGTTGATCACTGGTACGAAGCGTGTGTTGCTATTTTACCAGAATACGAAATCAATACTCCACAGCGTGTAGCAGCGTTTGTAGCACAATGCGCTCATGAAAGCGGAAACTTTAAAGTATTAAAAGAAAATTTAAATTATAAAGCACCGAGCTTACGTAAAATTTTTCCTAAGTATTTTCCAGACGATGCTATTGCAAATCAATATGCAAATTTGCCAAATAAACAAGAAGCTATTGCTAACCGCATTTATGCAAACCGTATGGGCAATGGTCCAGAGTCAAGTGGTGACGGTTATCGTTATTGTGGTCGCGGGTTAATTCAATTAACTGGCAAGGAAAATTATAGTTTTTTTGCAGGAAGTTTAGATATGGCTGTTGAAGACGTTCCAGAATATCTAGGAACATTTGAAGGTGCGTTGCAATCAGCTTGCTGGTTCTGGGAAACAAATAACTTAAATCAGTGGGCTGACAAGGGTGACATCTTAACATTGACCAAGCGTATCAATGGTGGTACAATTGGTTTAGAAGACCGTATTAAACATTACAATCACGCATTACATGTTTTAGGAGTGTAATATGTGGATGCTGAGCTTTGTGCCTGATAGTCTGCTGTTGTACATTATAAACACAGTTTTATTAGTAGGTGCTGTTGGCTCATTTTTATCTTTTTTCTTATTACATAGAATTCTAAATAAGTTTCCAGCACTTGCACCGTATCATTTATTGATACAGGTTGTAAGTGCTATTTTACTTGTTGGCGGAATTTATCTAAAAGGTGGGTATGGAGTAGAAATGTCTTGGCGTGAACGTGTAAAAGCTGCCGAGGCAAAGGTTGCTGCTGTTGAAGAACAAAGCCGAGAGCTTAATAAACAACTAGAAGAAGAACGTAAGAAAAAACAAAAAGTTAAAATAGAATATTACAATACAGTAAAGACTGAAATTAAAGAAGTTGAAAAACTAATTAATGCTGATTGTAAGATAGATCCTAAAGTTAATGAATTAATTAACAAGGCTGCAACTAACCCAGAGAAAGCAAAATGAAAAAATTAGCACTCTTAATTGCAGTTTTAGTTTTAACAGGTTGTCAATCTGTACCCGTAACTCCTAAGTGGCCCGAAGTCCCTAAAGAATTGTTAGAAGCCTGTCCTGATCTAAAAACTGTAGATCCTAGCAATAATAAACTTAGCACAATTATAGATACAGTAACAGATAACTACAGTGAGTATTATGAGTGTAAATCAAAAGTTGATGACTGGATTACTTGGTATAAGGGTCAGCAAAAATTTTGGGAAACGCTTAAATAAAGTTAGTATATAAAGGAGCGATTCAATGGAAGACCGAAAATTACTCAAGTGGGTGTTTATTATACTTTTAACCCCTCTTGCGTTATCGTATTTTAGCAACAGTGGTGAAAGTTTCCGTTACCCTTGCCAGAATCCAGCTAACTGGGACAAAGAAATGTGTAAAATGCCGTTGTGTGATGTAACACGTACTTGCCCAGAGCATATTTTTAAAGGTCAAAGAGACCCAAGATTAGGACCCCCAAAAGATGGACAAAATCAAACACCTATTACAGCAAGCCCTGCATTGGGCACAGCATCTATTTCGCAAGGAGCAAACTGTGGAAAATAATAAGCAAGAAATCATTTATACAGAAGAGCAGTTAATGGCTCGTCTAAAGTTTTTTATTGGCATTTGCCTTTCATTAACTTTATTTGGAATTGTGTTCGTTGTATTATATTCGTTAATTTTTGTTACTCAACCTCTTAACGCTATCAGCCCAATTGACCAGAAATTCTTTGAACTTATTATTCCTATTGCTACATTCTTAACTGGTACGCTATCCGGTATTATGTTAGCAAGTCCAGGAGACAAAGACGCACAAAAGCAAGCATTGGCAGCAGCAAACAAAGGTTGGGATAGACCACCAGCACCAACAGGAGGACCATCAAGTGGCGGATTCAATACATCACCAGGCGGGTTTGCAACACCTCGCACACCGACACCAGGATTTGGTGCAGCGACGGGGGGCTTCGGTGCTTCAATGGGTGGAGCGGCCGCACCCGGTTTCGGAGCAGTACCTCCAGCAGGCAGCTTTGGAGGCGTACCTTCAGCAGATACATTCGGAGCACAACCAATTACAACAAATGCATTTGGTAAAAAAGTAGTTCCGGAAGAACCACAACCAGAGATCTAAAATGAACTGGATGTCTAGTATGTTATCAGATGGGCAAAACGGAAGTGTTAGTAGTAAAAGAGTAATCACGCTACTAGCATTTCTTATGTGCAGTGTTGCATTTATGGTGGATTTATTTACAGGGTATGAAACCAAGCAATACTTATTTGATGCTATGATGTATATTGTTGTAGCAGGATTAGGATTTACAGCAAGCGAAAAGTTTGCACCAAAAAATAAGGATGAAACAAAATGAAAACATTATTAACAATTTTATTAGCAGCAACATTATCAGCACCAGCATTTTCAGCAGACGCACCTGCAGAATCTAAAAAAGTTTGTATCAAAACTACAGATGCAAAAACTGGTAAAGAAGTTGAAAAGTGCAAAGTAATGAAGAAGCACGAAAAGCATGAAGGCACTAAAGTTGAAGGCGCAACAAAAGATAAAAAATAATTTGAGCTCAGTAAATCTGCATTAAATAAAAGGACTGCTTGACACAGTCCTTTTTTTATTATATAATACTATTATGGATTATTATTCAACACTAGGATTACAACGAGGCGCCACTGACGACGAGATCAAAAAGGCCTATCGCAAACTTGCGATGAAGCATCACCCTGATCGTGGCGGCGACCAAGCAAAATTTAAAGAAGTTTCCACTGCCTACGAAGCACTAAGCGACCCAGAAAAAAGACGGATTATCGATATGGGCGGAGATCCAAACCAACAAGGTGGATTCCAACATGGTCCAGGTAATCCTTTTGAGTTCCATTTTGGCACAGGCGATTTAAATGACCTATTTGGTAACTTTGGTTTTGGCGGTGGCTTTGGGCGTCAGCCGTTAAGAAAAAATAAAAGCCTAAACATCAATATAGAAATAACTTTAGAAGATGTATTAAAAGGTAAAGATCTAAATGCCGAGGTTAGCATACCAGGCGGCAAAACTAAAATGATCAATATCGCAATACCTGCAGGTATTGAACACGGTCAGCAAATTCGTTATGAAGGAATGGGCGATAATTCTATACCTAATTTACGTCCGGGCGATTTAATTGTTAATGTGCTTGTAAGACAACATTCTAAATTTAAAAGAGAAAACACTTCTCTTATCTTTGAAAAAGAAATTAGTGTGTGGGACGCAATGTTAGGTACTTCATTAGACATTGAAACTTTAGATAATAAAACACTTTCCATAACTATTCCTGCCGGAACTCAACCAGAAACTGTGTTGAGTTGTAGAGGAGAAGGATTACCAAATATGCGTTCTAGAATAAGAGGAAATTTATTAATTAAAATTAAAGTTCATGTTCCACGAAATTTAACCAACGACCAAAAAAAATCCATAGAAGATTTTAGAAAAAGTGGATTTTAAATTAGAACAAGATATCATTGACATGGTATTTGCGTTGAAGCTACAATTAGATAAAAACAACTTAAGAAGGTAAAATAATGATCGAACCAAGCAAACATTTACAAGATATTTTTGAAAACTCTATTAGCATCGCTAAAGGGTTAAATCATGAATATATTACCATTGAACACATTGTTTTTGGTATTGTTAGCGATCCAGAAACATTTGCATTAATTGAAGGATTTGGTGCTGATGCAAATTTTATTAAAACAAATTTAGATCATTATTTAAAAAACAATCTTAACGATATTAAAGCAGTTACAACTAATGTCAAGCCTAAAAAAACAAACAGCGTAGAGCGTGTATTAAATCGTTGCTTTACTCAGGTGCTGTTTAGCGGTCGCCAGCGTATGGAAGTAGCTGATGTTATTATCAGTGTGTTAAGCGAAAAGAATAGTTTTGGATTTTACTTCCTGCAAAAAGGCGGAGTAACTAAAGAGAAATTTGTCAAGTACTTCCAAGAAAACATTGTACAAGTCGATGACGAAGAAGCAGAACCAGAAGTACGTGCAGTTACATCTAATCAAATTGACCGTATATTAAATCAATTCTGTACTAACCTGAGCCTTAAAGCCAAGCAACGCAAGATTGATCCTGTTATTGGCAGAGATGACGAAATTGAAAAGATTCAACTTATCCTTGCTCGACGCAACAAAAGTAATGCATTGTTGGTAGGTGATCCTGGCGTAGGTAAGACTGCTATTGCCGAAGGTATTGCTCGTAAGATCCACGAAGGCAAGGTTCCTAAGTTTATCAAAGATCATCAAGTCTATACCTTAGACATTAGTGCTATGCTTGCCGGTAGCAAGTATCGAGGTGATTTTGAAGAACGTGTTAAAGCTGTGCTTGCCGCACTAGAAAAGAAAGGCAAGATTATTTTGTTCATCGACGAAGCACACATGATGCAAGGTGCAGGTGCTGCTAATCAAAGTTCAAACGATATGGCTAATATGTTAAAGCCTGCGTTAAGCAAAGGAACATTAAAACTTATTGCTAGTACAACATGGGAAGAATATCGCAAGCACTTTGAAAACGACCGTGCTCTAATGCGTCGATTCCAACGTGTGACTATCGAAGAGCCAAGTCCAGAAATGGCTGTTAAGATTCTCAAAGGTCTTAAGAAGTATTACGAGCAACATCACAATGTTAAAATTAGCGATGCCGCTATTGATCAAGCAGTTAAATTATCTGTCAAGTACATGGCAGACAAAAAGTTGCCTGACAAAGCCATTGACATTATTGACTGTGCTGCTGCTCGTTACAAATTAAAAGACGAAGATGACATGGAAGGTGTTTCACAAATTGTCGATCTTGAACAAGTTACTTACGAGTTAAGTAAAATGATTAATATGCCTCTTGAAACTGTGGCACAAAAAGAAAGCAAAAATCTTGCAGATTTAGACACCCAAATGAAAGGCGTTGTATATGGTCAGGATAAAGCTGTAGAAACTTTACTAGATAAGATCTTTGTAAGTCAAGCAGGAATGAAGAGTCCTAACAAGCCAATTGGTAGTTTCTTGTTCTCCGGTCCAACAGGTACAGGTAAGACAGAAACTGCTAAACAACTTGCAGACAAGATGGGTATGCAGTTAATACGCTTTGATATGGGCGAGTATCAAGAGAAGCACAGTGTAGCACGGTTGATTGGCGCTCCTCCAGGCTATGTTGGTTATGAAGATAACGCAGGTATGTTGATTACTAAACTACAAGAACATCCTAACGCTATCTTGTTGTTAGACGAAGTTGAAAAAGCTCACCCAGATGTTATGAACATTCTTCTAGCATTTATGGACAACGGTTTTGTTACTGGCTCAAATGGCAAACAAGCAGACGGTCGTAATACTATTTTGATCATGACTTCGAACCTAGGTGCTAGTGACAACGAACGTAACACTATTGGATTTAACGATCTTGAGAGAGACGGTGAAGACGATAAAGCAATTAAGAAATTCTTTGCTCCTGAATTCCGCAATCGTTTAGATGCTATTATTAAGTTTAGCAAACTTGGCGATAAAGTTGTTGAACAAATTGTTAAGAAATTCATTGGCGATCTCAATTCGCAACTTAAAGACAAAGGTATTGAACTTGTTCTTACTGCTAAAGCAACTAAATTCTTAGCCGAAAAAGGTTACGATAAAAAGATGGGTGCTAGACCGTTAGCCCGATTAATTGATAATGAAATTAAAAGTCCGTTAAGTCGTAGAGTATTGTTTGGAGATTTAACCAACGGCGGGCGTGTTACCATCGACATCGTAGATAATAAATTAGACTTTACAGTTGTTGAAATCCCAAAACCTTTAACAAAAGAAGAAAGAAAAGCATTAAAAGCTCAACGGCTAGCAGATGCCGCTAAAGATACTGAAGAAAATGTTATCACAGAAGACGAAACCGACCAGCCGTAAATTTTACGGTAAATGGTTATACAAGGTCACCCTTTATCTCGAAGGGTGTGCTTTGTTACGTACAGATACCATAGAACAAATTAAAGCCTTTTGCACAGGACCTGCTCCTAACAGACAGTTGTACCATCATCGTCAAAAGGCATGGCTCAACCGAGATGAAATCTATGACCTATGTTTATTTTTAGAGCAATATAGTAAAGACGAATATAGCACAAGAATAGAAAGCGGTTGGATTGATTTTTATACTAACGATCAAGATTTCTACGATAAAATTTCAAACAAATTTATTTTATACGTAAAACATAGATTTGAACCTGACTCAGCGTCTATTAATCTATTAAACGAAAATAAAAATTATATAACTGTTAAAAAACTACCAAAAGGACGGTACAACTATAGAGTGTATTTGTTGCCTCATAAAATGAGCTCCGACAAAGTAGAAAAACAAAGATACTTAGACTGGGTTAAAACTCAGGCTCCTAAAGTAACTTGTTCCGAGGCTGTTGAAAAATGGTTTTTAAACACAAATTGGAACTGGGATCGAAGATATGTGTTGGTTGAAGATGAAGCAACTCTTCTTATGCTAAAGCTAAGGAATGCGGAGGTCGTAGGTCGGATCTACAACTTTGTAATATCCGATAAATAACTGATGTCCAAAGAAAGTATTGTTTTATTATCAAACGCCACTGACGATAGTCAGCCCTCAAGCTGGCAATATTCTGACAAAAATAAAGGTGCAGGGTATCACAAAAACAGCGACGGATTGCATACTGCTGTGTTTGAATTTAATAATTTTAAAGGTAGCGTAAAAATACAAGCTACCCTTGAATTGTATCCATTAGATTCTGATTGGTTTGATGTGGTTTATGATACAGCAGACACTACTTTAACAGCTATGGACAGTACCGTACTTACAACTAATGCAGCCTGTACATTTACAGGAAAATTCGTGTTTATTCGTGCCGCATACATGCTCGAAGAAGGCACAATTACAGAAATCCGTTATAATCACTAAGAGTTAAAGTTCGATAAATATAGTATCATCTTATGAGAGATACTATGAGAGACCTATTATCAAAATTAGACGCTATTGTTAGTGAAACAGCATTACAAAGCAAAGAAGATCTAGAGGCAAAACGTAAAGCTCTAGCAGATCTAGAAGCAGATCCTGTAATTAGCAGTGACAAAGAACTTAGCAATGCAGTTACACAACGAAAAGCTGATCTCGAAAGAGAAGCAACTGCTAAAGGATTTGGAGAATCATTTGAAATTGGTGACGAATTCGGCATTAGTTTTTCAGAAGATTACGAAATTTCTACTACAATTGTAGATATTCTAGAAGATGGTATTGTTATTGAGCTAGATGATCCTGCATTAGAAATGCTTACAAACGAAGGATTACAATTTTTTGAAGGCGAACTTGTAGAAGGCGTAGCAGGTCCTCAAAGCTGCTGGAAAGGTTATAGAAAAGTTGGAACTAAACCAGGCACTGGTAAGAACGCAGGCAAGCGTGTAAACGACTGCGAAAAGATTGGGGAAGATCACGGTCCTGAAAATCCAGATGCTGCTGTAAATTACGGCGAGTACGATCGAGAAGGCGACATGGCCAAAGACGATCTACGCACTATCGATAACGCTGCTAAAGAATTATATTCTATTTTAGATGCTAACGAAAATCTTCCAGAATGGGTACAGGCTAAAATCACAAAGGCTGTTGATTATATCGACACCGCTCGTGATTATATGAAATCTAATAAGTATGCTGAAGACATTCAGGCAGATGAAGCAAAATATCACGGCAAGGAAGTTCCTTTAGGTAAGAAACTTCCAGGCGATGTTAAAAAATCAAAAGTGTATGTACGCAAACCAAACGGTAATATTGTCAAAGTAAATTTTGGCGATAAGAAAATGCGTATTAAAAAATCAAATCCAAAGAGACGTAAATCATTCAGAGCACGTCACAACTGTAAAAATCCAGGCCCACGTTGGAAAGCACGTTACTGGTCATGTAGGAGCTGGTAATGTTGTTAAGAGAAATGTGGAGTGCAATCGGTGCTCCTAAAGATGATCAACAAGATGTGGATTGGTTAGATGATTTAAAATTTTTTATCGATAATGATGATACAATGTTAAATCAATATTTCTTTCCGGCAGTAAAACGCCACAAAGAACATAAAGGCAATCCTAATGTATTCAAAGTTTATATTAGGCCAATTGAAAATTGTCTAAATCATTATTGCGATAAATTTGATATTAACGACAGAGAAGAAAAATTTCCTAAAGAAAAACTTATTGACTTAGCAAAGCGTTTTGCAGAAGAACAAGAAAAGTTTTTAGAGAAAGGCGATTATAAGTAATGCTACTTAACGAATTATTTGAAGCAGGAACTAAACACGTAACATTCTGTTTTGGCAGAATGAATCCTCCTACCATTGGTCACAAACAAGTTTTAGATACCATGAAATCACAAGGTGGAGACATGCAAATATTTGTTAGCCAAAGCCAGGATGCTAAAAAGAATCCCCTAGACTACGGAACAAAAATTAACTTTATTAAAAAAATGTTTCCTGAATATGCAAATAATGTTGTAGAAGATGCTGGTCTTAATACTGTTGTTAAAGTTGCATCTTATCTTTTCGATAAAGGATATACTGCGGCCACGTTTGTTGCAGGTAGTGATCGTTTAGAAGATATGAAAAAACTTTTAGATCAGTATAACGGTGTCGAAGGTAAGGCGCACGGGTATTATAAGTTCGAAGTATTAGATTTTGTATCTAGTGGCGATCGTGAAGATGGTGCTGAAGGTGTTGCAGGTGTTAGTGCTAGCGGTGCTAGACTAGCTGCTGCTAACGGTGATTTCAAGGGATTCCAAGAGGCTACTGGCGCTGGCGAATTAGCCAAGCCATTGTTTGATGCTGTTCGTAAAGGTATGAAAATTTCTGAAAGCATTTCAGAAGCTCCTATAGAAATGGATCCCGCAGATCCAATGGATCCTATGATTTACGGCCATGACAAAGCTAATCCTGCAAAATTAAAATATCGTATGATGCGAGCAGCAGGACAGATTAAAGATCTAGCAAGTCGAGTAGATGGTGCTAGTCCAGGCGAGTGGCAGTTAATTGCAAAACAATTTGAAGAACTAAAGATGAACGTTGAGCAAATCCGTCATGCTTTAGAAGAACTATCAAAAGTTAAAAAGAAAGGCGGCATTAGATCAAGAGGAATTACCGTATGAGAGCAAAAGAAATTATACCAGCAAGCAAGCCAAGAAATTTTGTAGCTAAGAATCAACAGACTGGCGGCGCTGGCGCACATCGCGATAAGAAAAAAGAACAGAAGCAGGGCTACGAAAAACATAGAGGTAAATCTGTAGCTGAAGGATCTGAAGAACTACGAGATTCTTTGTTAGATGTATTACATACCATTTACAAAGGTGCTGCATCCG
>JACCDO010064013.1_pt1 | contig 11300 bp, 10 predicted proteins | sample 7446101 | NCBI WGS metagenome assembly JACCDO01 (sample SAMN15323440, study PRJNA562643) | freshwater metagenome | isolation source: river surface water | place: USA:Blue River Watershed | collected 2017-08-16
GTACAAAAAAGGCAATATCTCCTATATCCAAAGCGGACTTTTCGAGCTCGTAGCCCTCCTCCGGTTCCAGGATATCCCACAATGCATCCTCGCGTGTATCAATCACTACGCGCACCCTTTCTGTGGTTGCGGTGGTTGCGGTGACTGCTTGGACTGTATCCGAGGAACTCATGGATGCGGTTAGACTTCCTACAAAAAACCGGTTTATATAGTGGGAATGGGTCTCAGGATTTCTAACCGAATATGTCGGTAACCAAACACCAAATAAACCTATAAACGGGTCGTTCCTCGTCAGCTCCTAGAGTTTGCACGCCTTTTCCCCAGGGGACTTCCGTACTAGTTGTAGGAATAAATTCAAATGCCGCTACTTCCTGCGGTTCCAACATGTACAAATTTGACTCTATATCGCGTCTCCATGAGATATGATATAGAGTAGAGATGGATGCAGTCACATTAGGAAAACACCTCGTGGAACGCGGGGATCTCCAGGGTCTCCAACATGCATTCAAGGAGCTGGAGGTGGATGTTGGAAATGTAGATATGGGCTGGTTGTTTCAAAAAGTCTATCTCCACGCGTGTCTGAAAGGACAGGGCGACATTGCGGAATGGCTCGAGAAAACGGTATTCCCAACATTGGACCCAATCACCCAAATTGCGCTACGGCAGGGATTCGCGTATGGGCGGCATCTGTTGGCTACTGCGGAACGGCGCAGCCACACATCATAAATTAGAACTTAAGTATTATATCTTTCATACGTGTTTCAATGTCGTGAATGCTTATGGTCGATAAGTCTAAGTAAAATCTATTAATAGACATTGGATGATTATTAGCCTCTTGCACAACTCCTTCTCCTGTACGGAGATAGGTATCAAAATATTCACGTTTTTCAGGATAAGTAAATCCAAATCGCTCATAATATAACTTGTATTTTGGGTCTTTCATTAAATTATTCATTTCATTTACGGACTTGCCGTTCAATCTTCGAAGCACTATATTTTTATATAGCATATGTCCTTCTTCACCATATGCTTTTCCAGATGGGTTGGCTATATCATAATCTGTAATTATGTAATCTGGACGTCCTACATATTGTGCATGTAATTTGAGTGTATAGAACCAGCAGCAAAACAAAATATATGTTAGATTTGACCCCCCATAATGCGTGCATTCAAGCCCAAATCCTAAATCGGATTCCTTATTAAATGGCCAGAGTTGTTTCGCTGCTACTGTAGGCCTATTATATTCCGACCATCCCATTGGTTCTTTGCGTTCAGCCACGGTTAAAATGCATGCATTTGATTTGACTGGGCGTTCATACGGATCCCGTTTGATAGCAAATACCATTTCGTGAATTGAGCGATCCAGATTAAAATCCATCTCTAGAATCATAAACAAATGTCTAAATGGTATAATAAGTGTATTTCGCTTGCGAGTAGATGCAAAAAGTTCAAGAATGCGCGGTTTCAAGATAGTTTGTAGCCAGTTTAGATCTTCTTGGGATCCTCCTCTTTTCCGTAACTTTCGGGTAGTACGGCTCATTCTACAGTATCCCTACAATTTGCACAACTCGGCATTTCAGGGGCCTCTGTGCCGTTCACAAAGGAGTTGTAGAGATCATGTAGCCATTTGAAGAGAGGAACATCATTACATACAGGACATACACTATGCATTATGGCGGTCTCCAACTGGGAAAGACCCCAAAACCAATTCTTGTGTGGGAAGTCCTTGTCTGCCGCAGCATTTACAAGGTCGTCAATGACATACTTCCAATTATCCGCATAAATGGAAGTATCTGAGTATCGTAAAGAAAGGATAGTAGTCTTGAATCGGTCCATGGAAGAAGGAGAGGGAGAGGACATTTTGTAGGGATTTCTTTTCTTTGCTGGCTTGCCGTGGACAATTGTTGCGCATCATTCAAATTTTGTCGCAATTGACTGCTATAAGCCAAATAACCCGGAGGAACATAAATTAAGCTACATGCCGAACCAATTTTTATAAAATTCTTCATTGTTTATATATTTGACTATAGGTTTATTAGATATTGATACTGCAGATATTGCTGATGTTAATAATTCTTTCCAATCTACTTTATCTTCCCAAACATCCGTTTGAAATATTCGTAATACATGACAACCATTTTTTATAGCACAATTCATTTTAAATATGTCTCGTTCTTTTGTAATAAGATGATCTGTCCATGTGCCAGCATTTTTGAAATGTTGCATACCGTCTAGCTCAATTATTATATTGTTATTTAGTAAGAAATCGTATGGTAATTTATAGTTTGATTCAGGATTTATACACCATTCCGAATAATAACCCTTTTTGACCTGTCGATATTCCATCTTCAACCACGTATATAATTTTGTTTCAGTTTTTTTAGTTTTGCATGTGCACCATGTACCACGAGTGATTGCATTTGGTGATGCAATATATTCTTTATTGCAATGCTGACAGTCGAATATATATTTTTTGTTATCATTTTTAAATACCATTCGCGGATGTTTGTTGTTTTTATTTGACCAATATTTTACAAAATTTGTGCTTTGAACGGTATTATTATAACATGTTTTGCATTCTTTTTGTATACACAACTTCAAATGATCACAATAATTGCACCATGACTTGTGGGATGTGATTGAATTAGGCGTCATTTCAAATGTATGCATACATTTTTCGCAATCAAACTTGTATTTTTGTTTATTCGAACCCTTAAATACAAATCTAGGTGATATATTATTATAATTAGACCAATATCTTGCTTTTTCATGCGATGCAAATGAATTACTAAAACAATATGCACAAGATATATTATCACAAAGTTTATTGTTGGAACAATATTGACACCATTCACCTTTTACTACATAACAAATTGGTTTAATAAGCATATGTTTGCATTTTATGCATATAAACTTATATTTTTCAATAGTTCCTTTTAACACTTCTCTTGGCTTAAGTATATTTTCTTCAGACCAAAATTGTGATTTTTCATGTGATGCAAATGATCTAGTGAAACAATGATTGCAAGATTCATCAGCACATAACAATTTAGAAGGATAACAACAATATGGACACCATCTTCCATGTGTTATGTTTGAAATTTGTGATTCAAATGTATGTTTACAATTATGACAGTCAAATATTCTTCGTTTATTTGAACCCAAATGCACATCTTTTGGCGTATCAGTGTTTTTAGGCGACCAATACTTTGCTTTTTCATGCGTGGCGAATGACATTTCCAAAGGTAATATTTTCAAATGCGACATATTATGGATCTATACTTCTAATATACATCCATAAACATGTTATCAAATTTTAATGCCATTGGTTGGTCGGGTCTGTAGGTGCAAATTGTCTTTCGAGATTTGATGTCCATTTTGAGAACTGATCATATTTCCAGAACTTATCATTGGAATGGTCGGCAACACCGGTTTTCGCAAAGAAGGGGTCCTGCAAGTTGTCCTGGATAGTCATGGCGGTAGGTTTAATGTCCCCACCGGCTAAAAGTCCCTGTTGCTGCGCCTGTGCTACTGTCGGGGTTTCCTCACCTTCCCACACGACTTCCTCCTGTCCCGCTTTATTCTTTTTGGCCCTCGGTCTGAGTTCGGTGACTGCGTATTGGTGTGGTCCGCGCTTCTCCACAACGGGCTCCCAATCAGGGTCGGTGGAGTATTGTTGGGCCACAACCTTCGCCACGCGTTCATACTCATCGTCCACAACATGGGTAGTTATGTCGGTGGGCTGGTAAGCCGATAGAATTTTCGCCTCACGTGCTGCTGCGGCATCCTCATTCGGTGGTGCAACATCGACACCCTCCATATTCTTGAAAAATACACCTGATTTCGGCTCGCGATAGACATCCTGCATACGTGCATCCACGAATTGTTCCTCCAACTTGGCCTTTTTATCCGAGGAAAACGGCAAGATAGGCCAGTCGAGTTGCATGGCTCCCAACAGATTGTTCTTGACTTCCTTGGACAGCGGAGCCATGCGAGGACGATTCTCCAGTTCAAATACACGGTTGTATTCGTAATCGTCCAGGCTATTTATGGGTGTCTTTGCATAAGTAGTCTCATCGCCTGGCGGAGGGAACTGGAACGTTCGCACAGGAATATCACCCGTGTTTGTCCCTGCGGTTTGGGTCTGCCCAGTCGCCTTCTCAAAGAGGTCCGAAAGGGCCTGGTTCACAACAGTGCGGTCATTCCGTTCAGATGCGACCTGCAAGGGTGAGGCTGTACCGGACCCCAATCCGCCCAAAATACCGGGCTGAGGACCCGTGTAAGGTCTCACTGCCCCAATGGGCTTACAGTTGTTCCGAGCATAGAATGCAGTAATGTAGTTTGTGTAATCCGTCATGGAGGAAAATGAGTGCCCACTCGGTTCAATGCGAATCTTACCGTCGGCCTCATAATATGCATCGGTGGGGCATATGGAACTGAGACGTGCTGTAGCACGAGAGGACTCCGAGGAAGTCACGAGGCCGGCTCCTCCCCCCATATGAAGTTCAATTGCACGATACTGCTCCTGCGGAGTTTTGTAGGGATATGTGGTAGGCTCCAGCTTCCGCAATTCCTTATCAGCATTGATGTACTCTTTAATTTTTGCGACTTGTTCCTCCTGGCTGAGCTTGCGAAACATGGTGCTTGTGTTTCCCAAAGTAAAGTAGAATCGCTGGCATTCATCAAATAAGTCGCCGCCCATTTTTGCGGCACAGAAACCAGCATCCTGGTTGGTTTGATACCCCTCGCCAGCAGGCATAGCGGGCCGTTTTTGTAACATAACACCCAAGACCACAATGGCCAAAAATAAAACTACCAATACGACCTTGGAATACATGGTCCTCTCTACAACCTATAAAGTATTTTCATGCCCCCACATAGAACATGACTGCCTATAGAAACACAAAGGGACGTTTTCGTACACCTACACCCTCCGAAAAAGGCGTAGACATTCGGTCCACAGCAGATGCTGCTAAATTGCAGTCTATGATGAAGAATGGCGCACCCACCTTTGTGCTAATCTATGCTGATTGGTGCGGTCACTGCCACCGATATTTGCCTACATGGGATAAGCTGGAGAATACACCGGGTAGAACTGCGAATATGGCGCGTGTACATTATGATATGCAAGATAAGATTCCCGAAATCAAGGACGCCAAGATCCAGGGATATCCCAGTGTAATTAAGGTGCTCCCCGATGGCCGTATTCAGTCATATGCATCCGAGGGCGGGGCCACCAATGCTATGCCGAATATGCGGGAAGAGACCGAGATGGAGGCCGAGTTACAGGGCAAGGACCCTCATATGTCCAACAGTCCCAACAGTCCCGCCTCGCCTCAGATTGGCGGTTCCCAGACCGGTGGAAGTGTGCTTGCAGCATTAACATCTGCAATTCAGCAGGCCGGTCCAGCCGCACTGCTTTTACTGGCCAGTGCTGCACTCCCCCGCCAAGCAGGACTACGAAGCCGTGCAAGTGCACGCGCACGGACATATCGTGTGCCCAAACGGAGTTCACGCCGCGCCTCGACACGAAGGGCTCCGTATTAATGGCTGCTGCTGGTACCACTGCTGCCCCTGCTGCCGCTGCCGCTACCGCCACTGCTACCACCACCGCTACCACCACCGCTACCACCACCCCCAGCAACCGAAGCCCGTATAAAACTCTCGGTCTCTCCTGGACGTCCCTTCACGATAGCAGGAGTTCCCACAGTCCCGTAAAACATTCGCTGCGCCGATACGCCGACACACTTCGGGTCCCCTGCACATCGCGCAGTCGCATCGGCTGTCGCCGCAAAGTAGGATTTTGCGCTATCTGTGTTGGGAATTCCGGTACTCCTTACAAATCCCTTCGGTACATCAGCAGGCATAGTACGGTCGGGCATCCTTATGTTATGTACTTATGGGGAAGAAGTCGTTCGCGTGAGAGCTACGCTCTTGCGCTTATTGGGTCCTGCCCCACCCTCATCCGTTTGCGCGCGTTTGATTTCATCAACCATGTTGGAATACCGGTGTGCCTCTTCGTGCGTCGGTTCGCGCTTATTTACACGGATACACTTCTTGCATCCGCATTCTTTCACCATATACAGTGTTGGTTCTACCACCAGTGTATGTACAACAACATTGCGCACAGTGGTCGTCACAAAAGGCTTCCACGGTGCATCCGTTTTGCATTTACTTCCTATGCACCCCATACTCTATCTCAGGTGCTGGAAAATTGACGAAAGAGATTCCAGGGCGCGGTTGTTGGATACCTGGAACTTCCTACATTCCCTACAAATCCCTCCAATCCTCCCTACCCTACTATGCCGCCTCTTCCTCCTCCACCTCTGCTGAATCCCGAAACGGACGCCCTCGTATTCCAATGCATCGACTTGATAACGCAGGATTGCATGGTCTTTGAAGACGCGGCCTCGGATCCTACATCGAGTTCCGGTTCCTTCGCGTCATTTGGGTCTGAACCGCCGCCCCGCAACGAACCGCGGAAACTGACCGAGGATGATAAACTGGCCCGTAAGGCCTATCAGATTCTTCTGTACGGTGCGGACGCTGCAGGAAAATCAGTCTGTCTTCAGGTGGAGGATTTCCGCCCCTATTTCTATGTGCAAATCCCGACGGGTGTAGGGAAGCCCGAAATACGTGCACTAGAAGATTGGATTCGCGGCTTGGTTCCATCGTCAATGCAGCATCGTGTCGTAATGACCACGGAACAACATCAGACGCTCTGGGACTACAATGGCTGCAAGAAGTCGCAATTCTTGCGTGTCGAGGTGCCGTCACAGGCACTCTGGCGTCGCCTGAAGGACCAGTTTCTCACAAAACAGTCCACGGCACGGGTGTATTATACGCGGACGCTGTTAGGAGCCGCTGCAATTCCGAAGCTGAATGCGGCCACTGCCGCGAACGCGGAGGTCCTGGAATCCATGGGATTCCTTTCGGCGGACGGGACAAAGATTGGTCTGAAGGTGTATGAGGCGAATATTGACCCTGTACTGCGGTTCTTTCATGAGCGTGACTTGGCGCCGGCGGGATGGATGCAGGTGGCCGCGGGAGACTGGGAATGGGCCGAGGGGTCCGCAGCCAAAGCGGCGATTTGCGCTACCACGCATTGGTCCAAGGTGTGTCCCAGCGACGCCGTGGCTCTCGCGCCTCTCACAATCGCCTCGTGGGATATTGAGTGTACTTCATCCCACGGCGATTTCCCACTTGCCGTAAAAACGTGGCGCAAGCCTGTTCGCGAGGTCATGGAACTACCTGTTGGAAGCCGGCCCGATACAGTAGAAGACCTTTGCGAACTCCTGGCGGCGGCTGTGCGAGGCGATGGACCCCTTTCGAAGGTATTTCTGAAACGCGAGACACCGGCATTTGGGCCCACCTGTATGGGAGAAACCGTGCGACTTGTGTTGGAAGGCAAGAAAGTCCTCGGCAAAGTCCACAGCTCCCTACATGCCCTCTGGTCCGCCGCGAATAATGAGGCGCGCGAGGAGGCAATTGGCGCCTTAGATGCCGCACTAACAGCGGGACTTCCCGCCATTTGTGGTGATGAAATCATTCAGGTGGGGACCGTGTTGTACCGCCAGGGCGCGCCGCTAAGCAAGCATATTTGGGTGCTGGGCGGTTGTGACCGCGAGACCGTACGACCACCGGGCGCCGAGGTACCCATTCATGTCTATTCCTTTAAGGACGAGTTGGCTATGTTGAAATCCTGGGTTGCCTGGATTGGAAAGGTAGATGTCGATGTAATGATTGGCTACAACATCTTTGGTTTTGACGAAGAGTATGTATGGAAGCGCATTCTAGAATTGAATACGGGAGGTGAGAAGGGTCTGCGGGAAGTTCTGCGGCCCTGGACGCGTATGCGGTCCCGCCCTCCCAAGCTGGAGGAGAAGTTCCTGTCTTCCTCGGCCATGGGCGACAATTCCATGAACATCCTGAGTTGCGTGGGCCGCCTACAAATCGACTTGCTTCCCTACATCCGTCGGTCGTATAACCTGGACTCGTATTCGCTAGATAACGTGAGCGCTACATTCGTGAGTGGCGCTGTGTTGGGAGCACTGGTGTCTGCAGGAGATACCTCAGATGTGTTTCGATTCCCTACAAAGTCCACGAAGGGTACCGTCGTAGGGCGGTATATTACCCTGTTGGATGCGGAGAATGACCGTGTGGTTGACCGGTGCGAAGTGGTGGGCGTGGAGCCCAAGGCGCTCCTTGTGCGCATTGAGGGTGGCCAGGCTACACTCGATGACCATGGTGTGGCACCAGAACGCTGGGCACAGGTGAAGGACGACGTATCACCCAAGGATATCTTTCGGCTACACCGCGGTTCAGACAAGGACCGCGCCATTGTAGCGAAATACTGTCTGCAGGATTGTGATCTGGTCATGGAGCTCTTCAACAAACTCGAGATTCTCAACAACTCGATTGCGATGGCCAATGTTTGTTCTGTGCCCGTATCCTATATCTTCTTGCGGGGCCAAGGCATTAAGATTGAGTCCCTGATTTTCAAGGAGTGCCGCAAGGTGGACCAGTTGATTGCTGTTATGCCTGCACCCTCGCGAGAAGAAGTGGAGGCGGACCGTAAAAAGGGGGAATGCGAGGCAGATGGTGCTGGTGATGAGGAAGAGGAGGGAGGCGAGGATACGTATGAGGGAGCCATTGTTCTCGAGCCCCATACAGGCATCTACATCGATGACCCCGTAACTGCCGATGATTTCGCCTCACTGTATCCATCCTCCATTATTTCTGAGAATATTTCACACGATACCCTGATTTGGGTCAAGGACTACGACAATGATGGCCGGTACGTATGTACTCGCGAGGGGTCGGACCGGTATGATAATATCCCAGGGGCGAAGTATGTGAATGTGGAGTTTGATATTCTACGGCCAGACCCCGCCCAGGCGCATAAGAAGCACCCTGGGAAAATTCGCGACGGTCGTCGTATTGCTCGGTATATTCAGAACCCGCAGGGCACAATTCCGCGGATTCTCGAGATGTTGCTGGCGTCACGTAAAAAGTGCCGCAAGTTGGCTGAGACGGAGCCCGATGAGTTCAAGCGCAATCTGTTGGATGCCCAGCAGCTGGCCTACAAACTAACCGCGAACTCCCTGTACGGTCAGCTCGGTTCTGCGACTTTCAAGGTGCGTCGGCAGGTGCTAGCAGCCTCCACAACCGGATACGGTCGTAAGCAACTCATGTACGCCAAGGAAGTCATTGAGACGATTTACGGCGGCGGAAAGGACCCGCGGTGTGATGTGGAGTGTGTGTATGGAGATACGGACTCTATCTTCCTGCGATTCCGGCCAAAGGACCCCGCTACAGGAGAACGCCTCAAAGGCAAAGCGGCCCTACAAGCCGCCAAGGATCTCACAGTAGAATCCGGTCAGCTCGTTTCGTCGTGTCTGAAGCCACCGCACGACTTTGAGTTCGATAAAATCTTCAAGTCCTTCATTCTCCTGTCCAAGAAGCGATATGTGGGCGATATGTCGGAGGACGGCGTGGAAGATGAGGATTTCCACCGCAAGTCCATGGGCATTGTGATGAAACGGCGTGATAACGCCCCCATAGTTAAGTATGTCTACGGTCATGCAGTGGATGCGATTCTGAATCCGCCGAACCTCGATGTAAAGGCGGGTGTACAGCAGGCGACGCAGTTTGTACAGCAGGCGGCACGGGACCTCCTGATGGGTAAATTTCCCCTGACGAAACTCACAATTACCAAATCACTTCGTGCCGAGTACGCGGACCCAACACGTATCGCCCATAAAGTGTTGGCGGACCGTATTGCGGAGCGGGACCCAGGCAATAAGCCGTCTACTACAGACCGCATTCCGTTTGTGTATATTCATGCACCTCACGCGACCCTGCAAGGTGACCGCATTGAGCTGCCGACGTATATTAAGGAGCATAACTTGCAGCCGGATTATGCGTTTTACATTACGAATCAGATTGCGAAGCCGGTGGCCCAGGTCTTCGGCTTGGCTCTGGAATACATGCCGAATGTAACCCCTGTGCAGAAGCGGGCAGCTGATAAGGCCAAAAAGCCGGTAGAAGCACGTGAGAAATTGGCGTTGGAGGCACTCTTTGGAAAGGCGCTCCTCGATGCACGACGGGACCCGAAAGCAATGGCGGCACGTGGCCAGAGTTCCATGGCGGCGTTTTGCGTAACGCCAAAATTCGGGTAGACGAGGAAGATTTCAAAGCACATTTACCTACCGTAATTGAAGAAGTAAGAGAAGCATTAGACCCACAAATGTAGGACTGCTGTTCAAAAATAACTTACCTGCAAAACCCTGCACAAACCTGCAAACATACTCATATATTACTTCAGATCAGCAAGCAGTTTCTCAATCTTCTTGTTGGTAGCCTTGAGATTCGCCAGATCATTTTCCAGCTCTGCATAGGTTGGATGGGACGGCTCATATGTATCTACAAGTTCTGACTCAATGGATTCAATCTCGGGCTCAACCTTGCTCTCAAGGAGGTAACGGATGTCACTTGCAGCATTTGGAAGCACACACAGATCCTCAGCTGTGACGGAATCCGTCTTAATTGCACGATATAGCTCATCATAGTAGTTATTCACATTTGTGTAGTCCTCTCCGTCCATACTGGACTTGCAGTCTAGATCAGCTGCAAGACGGAGAAGCTGCAGGTACTTGCCGAAAGAATCAATGCGAAAGGAAGCAATAAAGGACATTTTCGTAACTTTCACAACTTCCCACATATTACATCCCCTATTCCATCATTTTTCACATGTGCCTCGTGAAAAATTGAAATACGCTGAAGGATCAAGGTTGCTTTCTGTGCCCATTTCCTTTCTATCCTTGTATTGCCTTCCATTCCTTTCCAAAATGACTCTTCTGCAAGCATACAAGTCCATTCATTCTGCCTGGGATTCTCAGGTATCCTCTAGCGATATTTATCACATGATCCTGGAGTGGATTCAGGTATATCGGCCTGAAGAGGTCTATCCAGAAATTGCCGAGGAAGTCCAGGATTGGATGAGGAGAGCCCTCAATGATGCATCTACCAATGATCTCGTGGAGGACTTTATCTATGGGGCTGCATGTAAGACGATTCGTGCAGAGATGGACTCACATGCTATAACCGGTTAATGCAGAAGCAACTACATACCCATGACCGAATAGCCTACGCGGATCATTAACTTTTTCTGTAAGGAGTTCGCCATTCTTCCAGAGACGCCAAAAATTGAAAAGTGAGTCGGATAAGTATGTTGGGAGTCGTGGTTGCGTGGTTTTTTCATACAAATCCCTACATTCCCTACATTCCCTACATATCAC
>JACCDO010276466.1_pt1 | contig 11300 bp, 5 predicted proteins | sample 7446101 | NCBI WGS metagenome assembly JACCDO01 (sample SAMN15323440, study PRJNA562643) | freshwater metagenome | isolation source: river surface water | place: USA:Blue River Watershed | collected 2017-08-16
AGATGAATGTTTAACTCATGGTCTTGTTGATGAAATAATTTAATAATCTAATCAAATACAATCAAATTTATTTTATTATCTAATTTTATATAATAAAATGAAAAAAATTAAAATTAATTATGATTTAGATGGTGGTAAAATTCCTGTAATATTAACAGAACCAAATATAAGAAAAAAAATGTTTCCAATTATTTATTCTGATTCAAATATTTATAATAATAATAGTCTTATCGTAAATAACAAATTGGAATTGGCATCTGCATATAATTTAAATAATCAATTCATTTTTAATGAGTATGAAGAAAGGTTAACTTCTCAACCTAAAATAGATATTTTGGATTTTTATGACGAAGAAATAGAATTTAACCAAACAAATAAAATTCCTTTTCATGCTTGTTTTATAAACAATAAATTTAGTATTGTAACAAAATTTTTTAAATTAATACAATCTAATTATGTTAATAATGAATTAATTTCAAAAGAAGAACAAGAATTTGCTATATCGCAAATTAAAAAATACTTTATTTTACATAGAGATACCTTACAATTCATAGGTCTTTCTGCAAGATCAAATATAATTAATAAAATAATTTTTGCTAACAAGTTTAGAGAACTACTCGAAATTATTTATAATTATTCTGATTTAAATGAAATTCCAAGTTTTGATTCTATTAAAGATAAGTATTTAAGTTTATTTGGCAATAATGTTAGTAAATGTACAGCATTTAATAATTTATCTGATTTAATGAATTTATTTAATGAATATACCCTTATATCAAATTATAAAATCATAAATCATGATAAAATAAGTTTAACAAAAGAAGAACTTGATGAAAAAATAAATTCATTATTGGTCTCAAAAGAACAATTTATCGATAAAGATATAAATGATGTTAATCATAATTTAGAACAAGACTATTTTGAAATAAGAGATCTAATTAAATTTAATATTATTTTAAATAAATATGATACACTAGTCACACCCTTAAATATTAAACTTTCACAATTATTTTATGCAACAATAATTGGATACAGATTATTAAATACATCATTAAACATTGGATATTTATCATCAAAATTATATCCTATAAATTTAATAAATTTTATTAGTAATATGATAAACAAACCTATTAATTTGTCAAAAAGTATAAACAAAGAACATTGTAATTATTCAATTTATAAAAACAATATTTTACTTCCAATATATCATAATTATGGACAGAGTAAATTTATATCAGATGAAGGTATTGAATATAATTTTCCAGATTGTGTTGAAAACACATTATTACAATTTATTAAAACACTAACTTGGGATTCTGAAACAAAATCATTTAATGTAAACTATTTACCAAAAAACAGCATTAAACAACTAAAAGATTTTATATCAAATTTAAATGTTCAAAATGATAATACTCAAGAAATTAAAAATAGTTTTGTTTCTATTGTTTCAAATATTAGAACCTTTGAAAAAATTTATAAGAATATAAATAAATATGAAATTAAATCATCAATTGAAAATTTTATTAAAATAGCATCATATTTATTTGGTTTAAAAGATGACGACCAAGAAACTTTTGTAAAATATATAAATAAAAAATATAAAAATAAATCAGCAAATGTTAAAAACATAACAATTGAAAATAACACAATATTAGTTGAAAGTATTGATGACACAAAAATTATTTTTACAATAAATGTTGGCCATTCTACACATCATGTTTCATCAAACATTATTTGTTTTTTAGACACATTTATTTATACACGTCTTGTTTTAAGTTTAACATCTAATTATTCTTTATTAACATCATTGAATCTAAATATATTTCAAATATTAGAAAAAATAAATAAAAATAATCAATTTACAGGACCAAATATTAATGAAAAAGAAGTTTTATTAGATAACAAATTATATTTTTTAGATTTATATGATTCAGAAGGAAACATATTTTCTTCAGATTTAAGTAGTATAATCAATAGAAAACCAATAATTGTAGATAAAATTAAACAATTAAATACAAGAGATCAAATAAAATTATTTTATGAATCTAGCTTTATTATAAATAATATTTTTGATGTTATTGGATTTGTTAACAATAGTGTTAAATTTAGTTCAATCGAATATGAATTATTTAGACACTATTTGCAATTATTAAGTCCAAATGATATATCAAATTTGACATTTGAAATTCCATTAAAATCTGAAAATTATGCTTCTATAAACTTGATATATTTTATTACGTTTTATTTTTATAAATTTTGTTCAAGAAATAAAATAAATATGAATAGTGATGTGGTTTATTGTAATTTTGTTAATAAAATAATTGATCCTGTTTTTAGTATTATAATAGGGGACCAAAATTTTAACACGATATTTAAAAAAATTTTTCATACCAAAAGCATTAATAATGTTAATAGTTTATATGATTTAATTTATATTCTTCCTATTCAATATCAAAAGTACTTTTGTAAATACTTAAATAATAATTATATTAAAAATGTTAAAATAAATAAATTTATTGAAATTTCTAACTAATATTATATGGATAAAAAAATATTTATTGACTATAGTTGGAATGGATATGGTGGTAAAATTCCAATATTACCAATACAAAATCAAGATGAAAATATCAAAGTAAAAAATAACCCAATAATTTTTTCAAATGCTAATATTTATTTAAATAATCATATTATCATTAACAATAATAATCCTGATCAAAGATTTAACTTAAATGATGATTTTATTTTTGAACCTAAAGTTGGATCTGATAATATCAACTTTGAAATTAGCTTATTACCCAATTTAGTTAATGAAAATATTATTATTGGTAAAAAACTAATACCTTTTCACGCTTGTTTAATTCAAAACAAGTTTGATATAATTAAAAAATTATACCAAAATTTAACATCTAAATACATAACAATTATAGCAGATTTAAAAAAAAATAAAGAATTAATTTCCACAAATGATATAAAATTAATTACAAATGTATTTACAAAAACATTTGTTTTAAACACAAATAATGATGATTATATTGGAATTGCAGCAAAACCTAATATTTTACATAAATTTGCATTTGCAAATAAATTTAAAGAATTATTAAACATCATTTTTACGAATGATTATCTAACAACAAATAAAAAATTAAAAAATGAAGAAATATTAAAATATGACGATAAATTATCATGTGAAATTTTAAAATGCTTTAAATCAAATGAGGCTTATGTAAATTTATCAGACCTTTTTGAAATTACAAATGAATATGCAAATTTATCAAAAAAAGATATTGAAACTGATACTAAGCTGGGTAATATGTCTTTAAAATATAATGAATCAAATTTGTTAAATAAAGATTATAAATCAATACAAGATCATCTTAAAAAAGATATTCATGATATTAAACAATTAATTAAATTTAATAGAATAATCAAAGAAATGGAAGATAATGAATTATTTTCAGATATGGAAATTGGATTGGCTGAGTTATTTTATTGTTGTTACATTGGGGTAAGATTATATAATCCAAAATTAAATATTGGTTACTTATCAAATAAAATTTTACCAATAAATCAATTTAATTTTTTGTCTAACTTGCTTAGTAAATCTCACGAGGAAATTATTAAAATTACTCCAGATAATTTATCTGATGTTTCATATGTTATTTATAAATTTAGTGATATAATTCCAAGTTATCATTCATATGGTATAACTCAAGTAAATATAGATGATACAGATTATCAATTTGCAGATTGTGTTGAAAATACATTACTTCAATTAATTAAAACTCATTGCTGGAATAGTGAAAAAAAATTATTTGATCCAAACTATTTACCAGTCACTTCAATTCCAAAGTTAGTTGCTTTTATAAATGAACTAAACATAGATAATGATAATACACCCATAATGAAAAATAAATTTGGAGCCATTGTAAGTAATATTAGAAAATTGGATTTTATTTATAAAAATAGATGGAATTATGAAATAGCATCAGATATTAATAACTTTATTTTTATATTAAATTATTTATTTGGTTTAGAATCTAATACTGAAACAGTCGCAAGTAACTTAATGCAATCAAGAAAAAATCCACAAATTATTGATATTATCTTAAATGGAAATACTATTGAATATAAATTATTAAATGTTACTATAAACTTTTTTATCAATAAAGGACATAGTTCACATAGTGTAACTAATTCAAAAACTAATTACAATGAATATAAATACATAAATTTAATTAAATTTTTTACTTCAAATTATTCGTTGGTTTCAGTTTTTCGTTTGAATATTTATAGATTTGTATCATTATTGAATCCAGATAAAAAACAGTTTGTAAATTTTAATCAACTGCTACTAGACACACAATTATATTTTTTAAACAATATTATTGAAGATCAATGTAATTCATTTGATCTGTGTGACATTATTTATTTAAATGGTAAAAAATTCTTTCCTTATTTAAATTTATTAACTAAGGAAGATTTTGATACTGTTTTGTTTAAATCAAACTTTATTTCAGATACTATTACATATTTTATTAGTAATGATTATATTTTACAATTACCAAAAGATTTTACAAAAAAGGTAGAGGGCAAATTTAAAGATTATTTTCCAATAATTTTAGATTGTCTAAAAAGAAATATTAATTATTTAATAAAACCAAATTATTTTTCACACACACACATTGGTATTAATGATATAAGCAAGAAAAATTTAATTTATTTAATTGTTTATAAAATATACGAGGCAGTTTATTCGCCAAATGATATTCTTAAAATAACTCATTATATTCTTGATCCATTATTTGACTTAATTAAAGATGATAAATTATCATTATGTACTTTATTTTTAACTCCTTCTGATAATAATAATACTTTATATGATTTAATTAACGATGATAATATTAAAAAGAAAATGGGTAATTATTTTAATGACAAATATGATGCTAAATTTTTCGAATCAGTACCTATATTAAAGTTTTCCAATTATGTAGTTCCAACCATGGTACTTTAATAATTTTTTTATAATTATAATTTTAATATTAAAATTATAAACATAAAAACTTAAAAACTTAAAACAAATAAATATAAAAAATGAAATATTTTAAAGTTAAGATCTATAGTATATATATAATGTCATACTCTTTTCTACTATTGTCAATTTTTAACTTGATATCTTTGCCTAATGTTTTAGGGTTTGTATTAAACACTAATGACATACCATCAACCCGCTACGTTTGTACTCATTATTCAATGTATGATACTATAGACTACTATAATCCATCTCAGACCAAGTTTAATTTTCCTAAAACTTGGAATAAAGTAAGTTCTGAAGGTCATTGTTCCTTTGAATGTTCTCCATGTGAAAAAATAAAAATTAACGGAGAGGTTTATAACTATGGATTTAGTGCTAGCTGTAAAATTTCACCAATTAAAATAAAAAAATATGGTTTATATGGGGTTCCAGACCATTACTATCAGCCAATTTCATATCCCCAATATAATCTCAGTAGTATTTTATCAAATAACTTAATCACTCAAGAGGGAATTTATATTGATTATCCAAATCATGAATATATTAGCAAATATAAATTTTGTTTGTACAAAGATAATCCCTTTAAGGTAATTACTGAAAATAATAATTTACATCCTTCGATTAGACCATCTACAAAACCAAATGTTGATCCAACGAGTAAACCAACTGTTGATCCAACTAATAAGCCAAATGTTGATCCAACTAGTAAGCCAAATGTTGATCCAACTAGTAAACCAAATGTTGATCCAACTACAAAACCAACAGCTAAACCAAATGTTGATCCAACTAGTAAACCAACAGCTAAACCTAATGTTGATCCAACTAGTAAACCAACAGCTAAACCTAATGTTGATCCAACTAGTAAACCCACAGCTAAACCAAATGTTGATCCAACTAGTAAACCCACAGCTAAACCAAATGTTGATCCAACTAGTAAACCCACAGCTAAACCTAATGTTGATCCAACAAGAAAACCTACACCAAAACCTTCGTTTGAGCCAACTAATAAACCTAGTGACGATAAATTATTAGTTGAATCCGATTCAAATAAAACCCAAATAGTTCATGATTTTAATTACAAATATTGTATGAAATCACCTGATCATTTGCCTGGGGTTGTATGGGCAAATTCAGTTAAAATGGAATTTGGTAGTGATTATCAAAATGATGATCTAACTATTTTAGAAGAATGTGCTAAATTATGTAAAGAGTATTCATATTTTGGCATAGATAGTGGTGCTGTATGTAAATGCGGTAATAATGAACCTATTAAACCAAATATTAACAGTGAAGGTAATTGTTCACCTTGTTATGATAATCCTCAATATACTTGTGGAAATGTTAATTATGGTTTTATGTCGTTATACCAAATTGAAAAATAGAACCATATACTAAGTAATATAAAATAATTTTTTTATTAGTTTATATTTTATATTGTAATAAATTAAAAACGGGTAAATTAATTAATTCCAATATAAATTTTATCTGCTAGTTCAAAAGCAATTTCAAATTTAAATTGAGCTTTAACAATTGATTCAACCCAATTATTCAATTGAGGTGTTTGCACTTTAACTGAATTCACTTGTTTGCCTTTTTTCTTTAATTTTTCAACTCTTTCTCTTAAATTGTTAGTTACATTTTCCATTAGATCCCATTGATCTAATGATTCTTTTTCGAGTTCAATTTTATCATTTGAAATGTACATAGATGTGGTCATTCCTAGTTTATTTTTCCAAACCCAAGTACAAATATGAGGAATAATTGGATATAATAGTTGAACTTGATATTTAATAAAAGTATTAACAATTTGTTGATTCATATTTTTATTTGAATACTTACAAAGAATTCTATATTTTTCTCTAAGATTATTCCACATATGAAAACCGTCTCTTAAAACCATTTTATATCGATAATTTTGATAGTGATCTTTAATTTCATTAATCATTTTATTAAAAACTTGTACTACCATTTTGTCCAAGTCTGTATATTCATTAGAGTTTGTTTCTATATTTGAAATATATTGTTTTTCAATTAACTCAATCCAACTATGTAATTTAAGAGTACAATGATCTCCTGCATTAGAAGTTAAGTAATTGGCATCGTCCATACCATCTCCAGAATCAGCCAAGCTCATTCTAACTGCATCGACTGAATTAGTTTCTGTTGCTGATTCAATTGTAATAAAATTACCCAATGATTTAGCCATTTTTTGTCCATTAACTAAAATCCATCCATTACAGTTAATTGATACTGGCCAATGTTTTTGTTCAAAAATAGCCACATGATTAAATAAGTACATTCCCAAATGATTTCTTAACAAGTCTTTTCCACTAATTCTAATATCGACTGGATAAAAGTAATTAAAAGTATCTCTCATTAAATCTAATTTTGATTTATCAATCGTACAATTGTATTTGGTGTCAAAATCTTTTGATAAAAAGATATAATCCCAGACTTGATCAGTAAAATCTTTTGGATCAAAATCACTTTGTTTACCATATAGATCTCGGTGTAAAATATTTGAAATAGTATAATAAGCAGGATATATAGTTGAATCACTTAGGGAATCGATCAAATAATTATTGTCTGTTGGTAACTTTGTACCAAGACCAAATGGTCTAGAAACACCCCATTCTTTAATCCAATCAATTGTATCTAATAGTCCATTTTTAACAGGTTCAGTTAATTTCATTGAATTAACACAATTAATTGTTTTGGCTTTCCATTCAGGATTTGCATAATCAATATACCATTGCGCTAATGGTTTAACAATACAAACTTGATCCATACGATCAATAACTAAATCAGTTGCTAGTTCAATTGTAAAATCAAGAATATGGTAATTAAAAGATTTATCCGTAGTCACTGTTGTTGTAGAATCAGGACCTAAGACAACATCACCACCCAAGTAATAAGAGTAAATATTAGAGTACTTTTTAATATTATTTACTTCAATAGTCGCATTCATTTCTTTTAACTTTAAACTATTTACAAGTTCATCTTTTTGATTAGCAATATTAGTATGAAGATATGGGGTCATATAAATATGTTTTCCATTTGATGAATCAATATACAAGTTATAAGTTGTATCCTTACTAATATTAATTTTTTGAATATTAAGATCTTTTGTATCCAAATTATGTTGATATGGTACCCAAATAACTTGGTTTGTTTTATTAGATTCAGTTTCATTTATATTCGTATACTCAATTTCTAAAATTTTATAATCTGATGTTTGAACTCCTTCACCTTGAGAACGATCATGATCTTGGCATTGAATTCCTAGTGACTCTGAATAAATAGAGTTACGTGTACCAAATTTAAGGTAACCTTTAGAAAATAATTTATTAAACTGCCACCTTACAAATGAGTCATAAAATGGATTAACATCTGTTGTAACAAAAGATCTTGATAAATCAGCCATAACTCCCAGTTTTTTAACATGTGTTTGACCAATTTCTGGAAAATAACTAACCCAATATTTGGGATCAATAAAATTAACAATTTCATCCTGACTTACACCTGATTCAGTTAAAATATCCCATTGTGATTTTTTATTTGGATCATTCGATTTTAATACTCCGCTATTAATTTCTTTTTCTAATTTTTTAGCAGCACCACAAATAGGCATACCGGTACAATGGAATCCAAATGGAAACAAAATATTGTAACCATTTAATTCCTTCCATCTACATTCGAAATCAACTTTTAACATTGTAAATGCATGACCTAAGTGAAGCTTGCCATTCATATAAGGATAAGGAAAAGTAGCCATAAATTTTGGCTTAGAATAGTCAATATCCGCTTGGTATTTTGCCGAAGCTTGAATTTCGGTTTCAATATCTTTTAAGATTGATACTTTACGCATTAGGTTAAAATTTATTAATTACAACCTTATACTTATTCAATTTTTATATTAGTTTGTTTTGATTATAATTTATACCATAAAATCTTCCCATTGCCATAACTCATTTGGTTTTGTTTTAACAGTCCAATCCAATACTTTTATAAGACCAAAATGACCCAACATTGGTTTAGTTAATTCAACAAATCTTTTTGCTGGTAATTCTTCTGGAGTTAATAATCCTTTATACTGTTTATTTTCAATACATTCTATTAAATATAATATTGAACCCATATATCCAGCTACAACTTGAAGAACAGTTGCATTAATTATATGGTTATATTCATTATCATAAATTAATCTTGCTTCTTCAATATCTAGCATTGACCCAACCCAATATATATCACCATTTTCAAAAAATAATGTACAACCAAGTTCATCACGACCTTCGATAATATCAGAAGTTAATAATCTTCTTTTATCTTGATATTTACCAAGGTTATCTTTAACTTCATAAGTAGATGCAACACAAGAATCACAAGGTTTATAAACATAATAACAACTTGGTTTATAGATAATTTCATTCTTTTCATTTTTTAATGTTAATTTTCTACAGATGGTATAACACTCTTCGTGTCTAATTAACATACCTACCAAATTTTTACTAAGAGGTGTATAGGAATAAGCATATGAATTATATCCTTTACCATCTAGTATTAATTGGTATTCGTTTGATAAATTTTTATTGATATTACTTGGTGTATTTTTTTCATGGGTACCCCAACTAATTTCAAGAAAACTGAAAGCTTCGTCATACCATGAAATTGCATTTGACGACCACGTATTAACATATTCTTTAAATTTTTTTGGTTTATTTGTTATTTGAGAATCTCTTTCCGAAATATGAACAACTCTAAGACCTAACTTGTTCGCTAAATCAGCATATGAATTATAACTGACATTTTTGGTTTTTTGATTTATTTTTTCTAACGCATACATTGTCCAAATGTTTACATTACCTGGATTACATCCCAAACTAATGATAAAATTATTTTTCTTTTTGCTTTTTTCCACTTTTTTATCTTGTTCTTCTATTGACTTAATTCTTTGATAAAATGTTTGATCGGTTTCTTTTAAATTTGGTTCATTTGCCCATTCTTCCACAGCTGAATTAGTGTAAGAAATTCCATATTCTGAACATAAGTTGTATAAAAAGTTTGTGTTTATTTCATAAGATGCATCAATAATTAAATCATCTTGTCCTAATCCAATATTTTCAATTAATATTTTTTGTATATTATCTTTTTTTAATTCCAAATGTAGTGTTTTAATACCCATATTAACAAACCTTTCAAGATTTTTAAATCTGTCAGCGTCTTTATCTATAACATAAACTTTAGCAGGATCTAATTTTATAATTTTAAATAATATAGGCATTAGTGCTGTACCTACTGCACCACACCCAATAATAGCTATTTTATTGTTAAAAATTTTGCTATTAGCTAATAATTCAAAAGCCTGCTTTCTCTCAGCACTCGTTTTAAAGTCAGAACTATTCATATATATTATAATGGAAAAAATTAATGGTGGATTGTCAAACGAGGTTTTTAAATATAAAAATCTTATTTTTAAATTTTACAATTATTCGCAGTTAAATTTAAATTATAATTGGGAACAAACTATTCAAACTAAATGTTATCTCAGTGGAATTAACACACCAAAAATTCATCAACCAATTATTGTCAATAACAAATTATTTGGAAGAGTTGAAGATTTTATTGAGTCTAAAACAATTTCATTGGATGATTTTAAAAGTAAAACCAAAGAATGCGCCACTTTACTTAAGCAAATTCATAATATTAGTTGGGAAGGTTTAAACGATGTTCCATGTTTTTTTAATTATTTGAATGATTGGACAAAACAAGTTGCTGAATTAAAATCATTTGATTATCCTATCTTAAATGATTTTGAATTTATATATAAAAGTGGTCAAGAAATAATAAATAGGTGTAAAAAAATTGGAGGCTATCAAGTTATTTCACATAATGATTTTCAACAATTAAATATATTAGCTGATAATTTTGATAATAATAAATGGTACATTATTGATTTTGAATATAGTTCATTAAATTATCCATATTATGATATTGCTAATTATTTTGCTGAATGTGCAATGAATAATTTTGAACTAAAATATTATCCAGAAAAATATCCAGGAAAAAATAAAAGAAATGATTTTTATTCTTGTTACTACGAATCTAATCAAAATTTTGATCATATTGATGAGATTGTAATGGAATTCTCAAAATTAGTTGAGTATACTTGGTTTATTTGGTCAATAATAAAATATCATAACACTAAATCATCTGATTACTTAGATTATGGAGTTATTAGAAAAAATAATTTTATTAAATTAATTAACTA
>JACCDO011205559.1_pt1 | contig 11300 bp, 13 predicted proteins | sample 7446101 | NCBI WGS metagenome assembly JACCDO01 (sample SAMN15323440, study PRJNA562643) | freshwater metagenome | isolation source: river surface water | place: USA:Blue River Watershed | collected 2017-08-16
AATTAGAAACTAATAAATCATCATAAATAATATTTAATTCTTCCTTCAATTGTTTAAATTTTTCAATTAACTCGTCTGTAAATTTACATGTAGCATTAGACAACTTAAATGCTGCTTCAATATTTACATCAATTTCTAGTAAGGAAATAAATCGTTGATAATATTTATCAGAAAAAGACATAATAGCTTTCCTAATAAATTTATTATTTATATAGTCTTCTTTTAACAAATGATGAATTTGATTAATTCTAATTGCATAATTAATATAGTTATCAATAGTGTCAATTTCTTTAGTAATATTAAGTGCATTACATACCATTTCAATTTTTAATTGGTCTGGCATTTTTTTCATAATATTAAAAATCAAATTAATCTTATCAATTGGTAAATCAGAATAATGATATGCATCCTTAATATTTAAACCTGCATTTAATAACAACCCAATATAAAGCTTACGGGTATATTTTTGTTCTTTATTTGAAGAAAATGCAAACTTGTTTCTCGAATACATTATAATGTTATCATTTTTAAATTTTTGTTCGTATTTTAATTTATAATAAGAATTTTTAATATCTGCATGGTATAATATTTTACACCATTCAAATAATTTATTTGAGTTTTTCATCAAATACCATACAGTTAGTTCATCTTCTTTAATTTTAAGTTCATTAAATGGAATATATACATCATCTTTATTGATAAAATTAACCATATCAATACCAGTCAAATAATTAAATACTAATGATACTAATTCTTGTGGTAAATCATTTAATATATTTATAATATTATTAATTGAAAGCATAATTAAATAATTTAGATTATTAAAATAAATATTTCAATTTTTATTCATACTCTACTGTTTGATAAGCATTTGTTAGAGCCTCTTCATAATCGGAACCATTATTAATTCGTACACTAAAAGATTTAAATTGTATTTCAGTTAATTCAATATATGCATTAAAAAATTGTTCCGCTGACAATGCATTATTAGGATAATTAATATGATTAATTATAAAATTTATATTATCACTAATATATTTTTCTTGTAATTCATTATATCCTTCATCTTCCATCAATTGTTTCATACGAAGATTATTTTGTTGTTTGATTGTAAATTTATTGAAAACTTCTTTTAATAGTTCCTTACTTTCATCATATATACTTTCAAGTGAATAATAAATTTGCCAATTAATTCTATGTAAATTATTCCAATTAAATTTATCTAAAATATTATTTTTGAATAAATAATTAAGTGTATCTCTTTTCAGTGATACCAATGATTTAATCAAATCAAACTGAAAACCTTTATTTTTAAAAATCCTAAGATAATTAATAATTTTATCATTTTTTAAATTAGATGCAATTAGGTGATCGTCGGAATTTTTATATTCTAACTCTTGTTTTAATTGTAGAAATTTTTTAATTAACTCATCAGAATATTTATCATTTTTAGACAAATAATATGCAGATGCAAATGATGCACCATTTTCCAAAAGATATATTAATCTTTTATAATTACTATCTGGGAGTGTAGATACTGCTATTTTATATTCTGCTTGATTCAATATATATCGTAGTAAGGGTCGAATACAATTAATTCGATTAGCAGTTCTAATATAATTAATATAATCATTGTTATACTTATTAATTTCAATTGCATATTTAAGAACACTAATTGAATATTCATTTGGATGATTTTTTAATGTATTAAAAATAAAACTAATACTATCAAAATTCAATTTAGAATATTCAGCTGAATTACTGAAATTTAAAGATGCATTAACAAATAAACCCATCTTTAATTTAAATATATATTTATTTTCCTGACCTGTTGGTAATTTTAAATTATAGTTATATCTATTTTCTGCTTTATACATTGTTTTATAATATTGTTTATCATGTGCGTAATAAAGAATTTTGCACCATTTATATAACTTATTTTCATCTTCTAACAAATCCCATATAATTAATTCTTCATTGGTAACATTTAATGACTTGATATCAATAGGAATTCCAGTCCTACCAATGAAATTAACCATATCAGTACCATCCAAATAATTAAACGTCATTCTCACCAACTCACATGGTAATTCTTTTAATAGATTAATAATATTAATATCATTTGATAATGATTGCATAATGGTTATATTAATTATAGTAATTTATTAAATATTCAATTTTTTAACCGTTTTTATATTACCACTGTGAACTATGGTTAATCTATAAAGAACTTCATTTTAAGATTATTTTTAATATCAAGCATTTTTTGATTACTTAAATTATCAATATTAATAACAATTTTACTTAATTTTTCTTCTAATATTTCTTTTGATTCATCATCTAAAATTAATAAACCTAAACTTATTTTCTTTCTAATAATTCTAATTGCTTGTAATATATCAAATCTTAAATTATAAAAAACTGTATCTATTTCTATATTTTTATAAATTATCTCATTATTATAGTAATTTATAACATTATGATAAATTTGTGATGCTTTTGTATTTATTTTTATAATAATTCCAAAATATTCTAAAAATAATTCTATATGAATAACTTTTTTAATATCTGATAATTTTATTTCTTCTAATAAAATATTATCTGATGCTAATATATTATCGCCCATGATAATATTAATATTATACATTTCATCGAGTTCAGGAACAACAAAAGAGATTTTATTATAATTAGGTATTATAGTATTTTTATTAAATAAAACATTGGTTAGATTATTACCGACATCCAATCCAATATTATAACTTAATAATTTAGAAGATATAATATCCATTAATAATATTAAATAAAAATAAATTGAAAATATAACTAATTAGATTAAAAGTTAATAATTTAATGGATTTAAATATACATAGATTTGACAATGAATCAAATATAGTTTATAATTTTAGAAAAGATTTTATAACAAATAATATCAATAAATTATCTGATGATTATAATACAATGGTAAGATATTCAAAAATATTAGCAAATATTAAATTTAAAGGTTGTGTTTATGACCCAATCATTTATAATAAATTAAAAACTTTTATATAATATTATTTATAGAAATGAAAATATTATAATTAATGTTATTACTTTTATTATTTGCTGTATGTGTTAATGCAAATAATTTGTATTCAAGAGAAACAAATGAAAATATGCTTCCAGAATATACTTTAAATTTAGATTTACCACCGGAAGAAAGATGGGCTCATATTATGCCACAATATTCAGAAACAATATTGGAAGTAATTAATACTGCATATGATGAACTGCCATGGGTATTTTCAAGAACTATTAAATATTTAGCAAAAAAATATTTTGAAGAAATACCAGATGATATGGGTGAATATGGGAGAGAGATGATTGGGATCAGTCATGCGACTGATATTGACTTATATGAAGTTGTTTTATATAATATTTTTTATGAAGTATTTTCTCTATGCACTTCAGTAGTAGTTGATTCTCAAGAGCATGATACTATTATTCATGCAAGAAATTTAGATTTTGGAGTGTTGATGGAAGGTATTGTTCCATTACTTAAAAAAATAACAATAAGTCTTTCATTTATTAAAAATGGAACTGTTATTTATCGTGCACATACATTTGCTGGATTTGTTGGTGTGTTTACTGGAATGAAACCATATAAATATAGTATTACTATTAATCAACGTTTTGCATTAAATGGTGGATTTTTAGGAATAATGAAATGGTTTAGAACAAAAACACCAAACTGGAATTCATTAATTGTTAGAGATTTATTAGAAGGTGATTATAATTATGATTATGTTGTCAATGAATTAAGTAATGCTGAATTAGTTGCACCTATTTATTATATAGTAGGTGGATTAGGTGAAAAAGATGGAGCATTAATTACAAGAGATAGATATTATAATTTACAACCAGTTTATCTAAACACATCAAAATATGTATTTCAGACTAATCATGATCACTGGATAGAGCCATTTTATTTTGATGATAGAACAACAGATGGTAAGAAATTTTTAGATAATAATAATCATACAATTGAGAATATTGAAAAAATGTTGGGAGAAAAACCAACACTTAATAGAATTACTATTTTTAGTTCAATAATGATACCAAAACTTGATTATATGCATGGATATATACAAAATTGTATCGAACCATGTCATTCAATTAATTTTTTTTAGAACCTTTAGTTTAAAATAAAAATTGATTAAATAATATAAATAAAGAATATTATATTATTTAATGCCTAAAATATGTTTTATATATACGGATACAAATGGTTTACATAAAACAAATGATTATGTTTCTACCAAAAATTTATATAAATTTGCAAGACTAATTGCAATTCATTATATGATTGGTGATTATGATGGTTCTTTAAAAAATATTACCACAAAAAATATTATATTAAAACCAAATACAATTTATTTTGATAAAGTAGCTCAGAGTTTTCATAACATAACAATGGAACAAGCTGAAAAAGATGGTATAGATAATAAAAAAGCAATTACTGAACTTAAGAATGATTTAAGCGATGTTAAAATAATTATCGGATATAGTTTACCATTTCATATTAAAGCATTACAAAGTGAATGTTTTAGAACTGCAATTGATATTAATTTTGGAAAATATATTTTAATTGATATGATGAGTTTTGGTCATAGTTATGAACATCCAAAATTTGCAGAGATGTTAGTTAAATATAATATTAATAAAAAATTACCACAATTAGAACAATATAGAGATTTATTTTTTATTCTTTACAGTAATTATGTTAAAACTATTAAAAATACAACGAATGAAAAGAAAGAAGATGAATGTGATTTTGTAGATTAACCATAATAACTTATATTGGAGAATGGAATAAAATTTAACAATTCAAATGGGTAATAAATTAATTTAATATTAAGTTCAAGTTCTCTGTTTTTTCATTAATGGTTCTAATAAATCGAATTCTTGGATATATTTAATATATTCTGTTTCATCAATTAATTGTTCGAAACAAGCATTTTGAAATATAGTATTTTTAACATTATTAAAAGATTCTTCATCTGCATAACCTAGTCTGCTTAGTTTCAAAAAATTCATTTGCATATCATTAAAAAATAATGCCATCCATAATTTATCTGCATTATAATAACCATGATTTGCAATTTCTATTACTTTATTAATATATTCATCTACATTTCTTGTTAAATAATAACAAGTTGTATGAGGTATTTTAGCTAATCTTAATTTATAATAATTATCTCTATATATTTTTGTTTCATTTATACATTTACAAACTAATTCAAATGATTTATTAAAATCATTTGTTGTTTTATTTAGATATAATATTTCAAAAAAATAGAATTCATAAAATTTATTCAATAATATTTTAATCATACTAACACTAAATTTTTTCTTAAATAATACATAACTCCATAAATAATTATAATTCATTAATTTAATTACTTCATTCAATACAGTTTCATTAACTACAGTTTCATTATCAAAACTATAGATATCATATAATGTGTGAGTTTTAAAAGGTATATTCATTAAAATTTGAAATGCATCTTTTAATGGCATTATTTTTGATAATTCCACAATATAATACATTGTTTTTTCTGGAAATCTAGCATAATTAATTGTATATATTAAAGGTATATTATTACTAATCAAGTAATTAAATTTTTTATTAAAAATAGAATCACTTACAATTGTTAGATTTAATTTATCTGATATAAATATTGGTTCCAAATATTCATTAATTTTTTGTATAATATTAGGATATTCTTTCAAACATTTAATTGACAACATACTATTTAATATAATAATATTAATTAATATTATTTCAATTTTTATTTAGGATTTATATTCTAATTAATAATTCTAATTGCGTTGACGTCTTTATAAAAATATAGCAAAGCTATATTTTTATGACGTCCAACGTTATTTCAATTTTTATTATATCTATAACTTCCCACGTTATTTCAACCCCCAATCAATTTTTATTATAAATATAAACATAAAAAAACTATTATATTAATGGCAATTACTTTAAAAGAATTAAGTAATATATTAAAAGAAAAATTACCAAAAACTCATTATCATATTAAAGGTGAAGTATCTAGACCAAAATTGTATCCTAGTGGATTATATTTTACTCTTAAAGATGATACTATTAATATTAGTTGCAAAATGTGGAAAAATAGATTAGATGATGATATAGCTAATATTCAGAATGGAGATAATATTGAAGCAAAGGTTGTATTTGATTATTATAAAGGTGATTTAAGTTTAACTGTTAATTGGGCTAAAAAATTAAATAAAATTGGTGATTTACATGCTACATTTGAATTAATGAAAGAAGAATTTAATAATAAAGGATATTTTAATAAAAAATTAAAATTACCAGATTTTATAAGAAAAATTGTTTTAATTACTAGTCTAAATGGCGCTGCAGTTCATGATTTTGAATATGCTATAAATAATAGTAAATCATTAATTGATATAATAAAAATAGATGCACAAGTTCAGGGAAGTGAATGTCCAAAACAAATAATTGACATATTAAATAATAATTGTAATAATTGTAATAATTATGATTTAATTGTTATTACAAGAGGCGGTGGAAGTATGGAAGATTTATGGGGATTTAATGATAAAGAGTTAATTGAAACAGTTTATAAAAGAAATAAACCAATATTATCTGCTATTGGGCATATGATAGATACAACATTATTAGATTTTGTATCTGATGTTAGTGCACCAACACCATCATTAGCAGCACAATATATTATTGATTATAATAAAAAATATATTGACACAATTAATAATCATAAACAATCTATTTATAATAATTTAATAAGTCATGTTAATAAAGATTTAGCAAAATTAGATAAATTAAGTAATAAAAAAAATGATATTATTAATTTGATTAAAATGAAATTAGATAAATATAATAATAATATTATTTTTGAAGTTAAAAATAATTTATTACAATTAGATAGTTTGAAACAAAAATATAATAATAATATTATATTATATAAAACAGGAGATTCATCTAATATAATCAATTATGAAACATTTGAAAATATTGTAAGAGAAAAATTACCATTTACTTTAGTATGGAATAATACAATTATTAATGTTAATGGTTATTATTAACCATCAACTTTGTAAAGAGGTGGCATATAAATATTTTTTAATTCTTTCATCTTTTTATTTATACCACATAATAAAGTCATATTAGTTAGTGTTGTTATTAAAATTATACTACCGATAAAAAAATTAGCATTGATTATTCTATGATATATAAAATCAATATCATCATAAAGTTCTGTTCCATTATAACAATCCATTATAATATAAAAGAAAATAATATTTATATTATAATGGATAAGATAATTGAACTATCAGATAGAATCGATAATTTATCAAATATTAGTGAAAAAATTAAATTAATTAAATCATTAAATGAATTAATTGAAATAGAAAAAAACAATTTAAATTCTATTATAAGTAATGATATTAGAACATCTAAAACAAAAATTCCTATTAAATATAGAAAAATGCTAATTGAAGAATTAGAGGAAGAATACGAAAAATGTAATAATATTAATGAAAAAATATTAATATATTTAGCTATTGATAAGTATTATTCAAATATTGAAGAGGAATTATTCGAGATTAAATAAAAATTGATTTAAATTATTAATAATTATTAATAAATAATTATTAATGGAAACAATAACAAATTTATTAAGTGCATTAAATATTACAAAAAATAGAAATTATGATGTTATATTTGAACTAAATAATAATGAAGAAACTAATGACAATAGCGAGACAGAATATTATAATTTTATTATTAAAAATAATGTTGAAATTAAAAAGAAAATAGATGATTTTAATAATTTAATTGAATTAAAATATGATATATATAGTAATTGTCATGGATGTGATTTATCATTAACAGAATGCGTTGATACTTTGAATTATCTTCTTAATAGAAGAGAAATTGTAAACTCGATTGAAAAAATTAATACATTAAATTCAACTAATTTTAAACAGATAATAGTTGCCTTATTTAGTCGGATTATTGTAATACATTTAGAATATTTTAATAAAACAAATGATATTTATCTAAAATATCTGTATAATTCTAAAATGTTTGAATATGCTATTACTTATTATGAAATTTTTAATCAAACTATTTTTAAAATAATATTTGATAATTTTTATAAATCATTAATATATCGAGCTTTTTATATAGCAAGTAAAGAAGGTTGTATTATTAGTTGGTTAACATTTGCCAAACTTGCGCCAGATATGATTAATGATGATTGTTATCCAAAAATTAATAAAACAACACAAATTTATAAAAAAATAAATAAGGAATATTTAAATAATCTTCTCATATTTAAAAAGGAATTAGAAATATTTAAAAAATACAATCCTGATTATAATCCAGTATTATAAATATTTTATCATTGAAGGATATTCATCATCTTTTATATTATTATAACCAAATTTTTTATAATATGTTTTTCTCCAATTTAATTTGGCTTCTAATAATATATATTCAAAATTATTATCTTTTGCATATTTTTCAACAGCATCAAACAAGGGTTTAGTTATTCCTTTATAATTTTTATCACCACATAAAAATGTCAAATATAATCCTTTTTTATTTTTAATTGCCCCAATAACATCAATATAAAATTCTTTATTTAATTTATCAAAATCATCAATTTGAAGACTACCTATTATTTTATTATTATTTTTTAATATAAACATAATTGTTGTTGGATTATTTAATTTAATATCAGAAAATATACCATCACTAAATACACAATTAGTATATAAATTATCTAATTCTTTTTTATAATTACTAAAATTATTATAATCAATTAATTCAACTTTGGTTTCAATTTCAGAAACCTTATTTTTAAATGAATCATTTGTATTAAATATATTTTTATAAATTAAATAAATTATTAACAAACAATAAATAGTTATTATAAAATATAATATCATTATATTATTATATTTTATAAAAATTGATTTGGGGATTTAAAAAGTAAGTTTTTAAATACATAAAAATTGATAATTATTAATTTAATAATATTTATTATTAAATTATGAACATTGCTTACTATGAAAAGAATTTAAAACATGGAAGAACTTTAGGTATTGCTGGTATTTTTATGTTATTTGAAAAAGTAAATTATGCATTAATTTGTGGTATTTCAATGATTATTATCGGTTTATGTATAATTATTCATTCTAATAAAATGATTTCTTTTGAGAAAAAAAAAGCAGAAATAATAAAATTTATAGAGGAAACATTTACACAAATTAATAATAATAAAAAACAAATAAAAGAAGTCAAGGAACCCAAAATTAAAGAAATTAAAGTTATTGATGTTTTTGGAAGAAAATATGAATATAATAATAAATTAATTAATATTAAAAATATAGACAAAATTATTTATTATGATATAAATTATGATAATATGACTTTATTTCTTGATATATTTATATTCATTAAAAAATTTACTATTATTAGAAATTTAAAACTAAATTGGAATAATAAATTATTAATAGATTATTATAATCATTATTATTGTGTTATTTCTTATATATCAAATTTAAATGAAGTTAATGATATATCATCAGCTATTTCATACTTAGTTGAAGATTATGAAAATAATTGTAAAATATTAGATAAAGTAATAAATGATGTATTAATTGAAAAAAATAAACTAGACTGGTTAAAAGAAAAACCGACAGACCCTCAATATATAATTAAATATATTTCAACCATATTTAATTATATAATAAGTGATAACTTGAATGATAAATTCATGAATTTAAAATAAAAATTGATTTAAATTTGATTTATACATAATAATTATATATAATGGATAATCAACAAGAAATCGATAATAATTTTTCTAATATGCTTGATGATATTTATGATGAGCTAGATAGTATTTCATCAAATACAACTAGACTAATTATTCCAAATCCTGTTATTGAAAAGAGTACAACTAATACTTATTGGAAAAATGTAAAGAATATACTACAATTAATTAATCGCCCGCCTGAACATTTTATTGAATTTTTAAATAAATCACTTAAAACGGGTGAATGGATTTCATCATCTAAATCAGATGGAATAGTAATGATAGGTAAATTTACGCCTAATCAAATAATGCATGTTATTTCAGAATATGTTAAGAAATATGTAGTATGCAATATTTGTAATTCAACAGATACTATTTTGGATAAAAATAAAGAACTACGTTCTTACTATGTATCTTGTAATAAATGCAAATCACAATATGTTATCTAATTTTTTTATATTTAATTTAAAATAGTTAATCAAAGTTTTTATAAAAATTGATGATTAAATATTATATAAAGATTTCTATAATATATCAATAAGGTAATGTCATTCAAATCAAAATTTTATGGACCAGATGTTAAAAACATTAAGGAAGTCAGTTTTTGTATTTATACAAATGACATGGTTAAAAAATATTCAGCAGTAAAAAGCGACCCATTTGGTATCAATGTCGCCGATTCGTATGATAACTATGAACCAAAGAAGGGAGGTTTAGTTGATCTGAGATTAGGGACATGTGATATTTATTTGAATTGCACAACATGCGGTCAAAATTCAAATGATTGCGAAGGTCATTTTGGCCATACTGAATTATCTGAATATTTATTTCACTATGGATTTTTAAATCATCTTATTACATTATTAAAGTGTATTTGTTTGAAATGTTCTAATATTTTAATTGAGCGAACTGAAGAAAATTTAAAGAAATTTCAGAATAAATCAGGTAAATACCGTTATAAAGAGATTAAAGAATTGGTTAAAAACATTAATTTTTGTAATATGTGTGGAACACCAGTTCCAAAAATTAAAAAAGATATTAAAGAAGCCAGTATTAGTATTAGAATTGTATTGGAAAAAGAAGTTGGTGTATCTAATGTAGACGAAGCTACTGGTCTTGCAGTTGAAGGAACTAAAATTATTAGAGATTATTTAACTCCGCGTCAATGTTATAATATTTTAAGAAATGTAAGTGACATGGATGCTCATCTTATGGGATTTAATGTAGATATTCAGCGTCCGGAGGATTTAATTATGACACGTTTCCCAGTTCCTCCTGTAACTATTCGCCCAACAGCTAAGATTGATTTTATGTCTTCATCAACTCATGAAGATTCTCTAACTTTGAAATTAGCAGATATTATTAATTATAATATTCGTGTTAGAAATGAGATGAATAAAGATTCGCCATCATTAC
>JACCDO012380807.1_pt1 | contig 11300 bp, 7 predicted proteins | sample 7446101 | NCBI WGS metagenome assembly JACCDO01 (sample SAMN15323440, study PRJNA562643) | freshwater metagenome | isolation source: river surface water | place: USA:Blue River Watershed | collected 2017-08-16
CAGTAGCTGGATTTAGGCCTGTAGTTTCTGTATCGAGAATAACTTGTCGCATTAGGTGCCCTCAAGTACGGATGGTGGAATATCTAAGGGGCCATTACCTGCATATTTATCAAGATAAAGGTAGATGACAGGCGTAATAATCAAGGTAACAAATTGCGATAAGATCAGTCCACCTGCTACGCTAATACCCAATGGCTGACGTAGCTCTGCACCTGCACCAATACCAAAGGCAATTGGCAGGGCACCCATTAATGCAGCAAGGGTTGTCATCATGATAGGCCGGAAACGCAAGATGCAGGCCTCTCTAATGGCCTTCTCTGGTGTCATCCCCTGGTTACGTTGCGCATCAAGCGCAAAGTCAATCATCAAAATCGCATTCTTTTTGACAATACCAATCAGCAGCAAGATACCAATCGAGGCAATGACGGTTAATTCAAAGCCAAAAATACGCAATGCCAAAATAGCACCAATGGCAGCGGAAGGTAAGCCTGCCAAGATTGTGAGCGGATGAATATAACTCTCGTACAAAACCCCCAGCAGAATATAAATAACTCCGAGAGCAGCCAAAATCAGAATGATCTGTCCCGATTGATTATCTTTAAAGACGGCCGCATCACCACCATAGCTAGTAATGATTGAGGGCGGTAGTCCAATTTCTTTGGTGTACTCTTCGATTTTCTTAGTGGCGTCCCCAAGAAAAACACCAGGCGCTAAGTTAAATGACAGGGTAACCGCCGGTATTTGCCCCAGATGGTTGACTGCGGTGGGGCCGACTGATCTGGTGAATGTTGCAACACTTGAAAGGGGAATTAATTTATCAGTGGCTCGACCGCGAACAAATATTTTATTGAGGTCAGATTCATACTGCCTGTCCTCTTTAGCGGTTTCTAAAATGACATAGTAAGTATTTACAGGGGTATATATGGTTGATACTTGTTTCTCGCCATATGATGAATATAAAGCAGAGCGAATATCTGCAATCGTAATGCCTGCGCTAGCAGCCTTTTCTCGATTTATATCAATCTTGACATTCAGGCCTTTTAATTGCGAATCACTAGTAACATCCCTAAACATGGGATCAGTTCGTAGTTTTTGTATGAGTTTGTCGGCCCATTCGTTGACACCTTCAAAGCCAACGCTTTGAAGGGTAAATTGGTAACGACTCTTACTGCTTCGACCGCCAATTTGTAAATTTTGTACGGGGCGCATGTACACCTGAAGACCCGGTATTTCTCTAAATTTGACTCTAAGATCCTCCATTACCTTGGACATCTTTGCTCGTTCGCTTTTCGGTTTGAGAACAATAAAAATGCGTCCAGTATTTTTGCCAGAGCTATTTCCGCCGCCCACAATAGAAATAGAACTTTCTACGTTTGGATCTTTGCTAACGATTTCGGCTGCTTGGTCTTGCAACTTCAACATCGCCTCAAATGAAATATCCTCTGATGCTTCTGTAGTGGTTTGTATTTGTCCTATGTCCTCTTCCGGAAAAAATCCCTTTGGACTATTCATAAATAGGAATACAGAGAGGGCAAATGTAGCAATAGCACCCCATAAGACTATTTTTCGATGGTGCAATGCTAAATCAAGGAAGTGAATATAAGTTTTGAGCGTCCAATCAAAGAGGCGGTCAAATTGTTTATTAATAGCGTATTCCTTAGCATGAGCGCCAGGTTTTGGTAAATAGCGGCTACATAGCATCGGCACCACAGTTAATGACACGATTGCCGAGACAAAAATAGATAGCGACACCACAACGGCAAATTCCCTGAAAAGCAGGCCAATTGGTCCGGGCATAAAGAACAGGGGAATAAATACTGCGATCAAAGAAATTGAAATAGAAACAATGGTGAAGCCTACCTCTTTGCTACCTTTTAGTGAGGCCTTGAGCGGATCCATTCCATTTTCAATATGGCGCATGATGTTTTCAAGCACCACAATCGCATCGTCAACTACCAAACCTACGGCGAGCGTAATGCCTAGCAGCGAGATGTTGTCTAGGCTATAGCCAAGGAAATACAGAAGAAAGAATGCGCCAATTAAAGAAATAGGCAAGCTAACTGATGGTATCAAGGTTGCTGCTGCATGCTTTAAAAATAGGAAGATGACTAATACAACCAACAGCACAGTTAGAGCAAGGGTCACATTGACATCATGAATTGCTTCAATAATGGATAAGGATCGATCGTTTGCTACTTGGAGCTTGATCGACTCAGGCATTTGTTTCTGTAGTTCTGGGATTAATGCTTTAACTGATTTGACAACCTCTACAGTATTTGCATTGGGCTGCCGTAATACAGCAATTGCAATGGATCTTTCGCCATTAGAGCTGGCTAGTGTGTAGACGTTTTCATAACTCTCAACTACTTCAGCAACGTCTTTGAGGAAAATAGGAAGACCATTTTTTTGGCTGATGATGAGATTGCCAAATTCCTCTGGTCTCACCAATTGAGGGTTCGCGTAAATTGTGATGGATTGGCGAGGTCCATCAAGAACGCCCACAGGAGTATTTGAGTTTGCTTTATTGATAGCATTAGCCAAATCATCCATGGTGAGGTTGCGGTTTCCTAATGCATCAGGCCGAACTTGAACACGAACCGCATAACGCTTGGCACCATAGACAATAATTTGCGCAACACCGCTAATGGTCGATAGATTCGGGGACAGCAAATTTTCTGCATAGTCATTTAAATCTGACAAACTTACTGACGGGGAGCTTAAGCGAACAACTAATATGGGAGTGTCAGCAGGGTTGACTTTGCGGTATGACGGCGAGCTTGTCATTTCAATCGGAAGCCGTCTTTGTGCTCTTAGGAGTGCGGCCTGAACGTCAACTGCTGCTTTATCGATATCGCGCTTGTTGTCAAATTCCAAGGAAATGCTAGTACTGCCCAATGAATTGACAGAGCTGATGACCTTTATGCCATCAATTGTTGAAAACTCTTTTTCCAATGGCAATGCAACAGCAGATGCCATGTTTTCAGGAGAGGCGCCCGGTAGCGAGGCACTAACTGAAATAACGGGAGTATTAAAACTTGGTAAGGCTGCAACTGGAATATTGAAATAAGCGACTGTACCGGCAATGACGGTTGCTAAAGAAAGCAAGACCGTCATCACTGGACGCCGAATACATAATTCGGAAAGCGTCATTTTTTCTCGGTCGCAGGTGAGTTTTGAGGCATGGCGTCTTTAGTTTTAGCTTCACGTACTTTGTTGCCTGGGCGAAGATTTTGTTTGCCTTCTACTACTACCTTGTCACCCGCCTCAATTCCTGTAACGACAGAGGTACCCTGAAACTCGTAGACTACTTTTACTGGCTTTACTACAGCCTTACCTTCGCTATCTACTGTGTATACAATTCTTCCTCTAGGATTTATAACGATTGCCTGGGAAGGAACGGAGAGGGCATCCTTTAGGGTATTTGCTACTAAAGATACACGAGCAAACTGTCCGGGTAGTAGCGTCATAGAATCATTTGGGATCTGCGCTTTAACTCTCACTGCTGCAATGGAAGGGTCAACCTGATTATCAATCACCAGAACTTTACCTTCATACGTCTTTTTGCCAGAATCGCCTACAGTAACCTTAACAGTAATAGGCTCACCATCTAATTGATTCTCAAGCAAGATGGGGATGTCTTTTTCTGGGATCACAAATTGAACATTGATTGGGTTGAGCTGGGTGATTGTTACCATCGATCCAACGCTGGAGGTAGCCGTTGAACTGGTTGCGGTAGTGACCACATTGCTTGCTTGTACTAAGGAGCCGGGGAATACATTCACAATACCAGCGCGTCCAGTAATTGGGGAGCGAATTGAGTCGTATGAGAGTTGCACCTCAGCTGAACGAGCAGCTGCTTGCGCAGATTTGGCGTTGGCCATAGCTGTTTCAAGACCGGCTTTAGAAATAAAGTTCTTAGTGACTAATTCTTGTGCACGAAGATACTGTTTTTGTGCATCTTCAGCTAAGGCTTTTAGTCTCTCGTAATTGGCGGTGTCATTACGGTTATCAAGGGTAAATAACAATTCGCCTGCTTTTACTTCTTGGCCATCCTTAACATGAATTTTTGCTACGGTATTCGTCACCATCGGTCTGATATCAACAATAGCATTTGAAACAATGGTTCCAGTTGCCTCGATGATGAGAGGAATTTCTTTTTTCTCAACCGTAATAGTGGTTACGGTCGTCGGTCCGCTACCTTTTCCAGCTTTTGCAGTTGGCGGATAAAAATAGTCATAGGTTAATGAGCCTGCGTACAAAATAATCAGGACAATTAAGATTCGCCATTTGTATCCGTAAATAAATGACTTTACCGAAGCGAAGGAGATGGCCGGAATAAGGTGTGAAATTTTTCCCCATAGGCCGCAAAGCAGTGACTTTAAATACCTATATAGCTGCGCTATTTTTGCAGGTATTTTATTTAGGGTTGATTCAATTTTTGACACGGTCTCGTTTTTCTTGATTTTCAAAGATTCTAATGGGGTTTTTGCTCTTTAGATTGCCTGTGCATTCTCTCATAAGAGGGGTAAAACGAGTTCTCCCAAACTTGTTTACCTCTAGGGTAAAAACTCCTCTACACCCTTGTTTGCGAGCTGATCAGCTAATTCGTTTCCGGGGTGCCCGTTATGGCCACGGACCCAATGCCATGAGATGTCATGATCTGGTAGGAGGGCATCCAATTGTTGCCATAAATCGGCATTTTTGACGGGATCCTTGCTGGCCGTCTTCCAGCCACGTTTTTTCCACCCCTCTAGCCATTCCGTTACCCCTTTTTGAACATACTGGGAGTCAGTCCATAACTCAACGGAGCTGCGTTGCTTAAGTGCTCGAAGTGCAAAGATAACAGCGCTGATTTCCATCCGATTGTTGGTGGTGTGTTTTGCTCCACCATGCAGAAGCTTCTCGTGTTCACCGGAGCGTAAGACTGCTCCCCAGCCACCAGGACCGGGATTCCCTTTGCAAGCACCATCGGTGAAGATCACGATATGAGGGTGGGGGTGGTTTTGTCTAGTGTGTGACATAGCCTTACTGTAATGGGTCTTTATTTAGCTTGCCGCGCTCTGCAGCAGGGCTTAAGGGGGCAATCTTGGGGATCAGACTGGTTTGGACCTGACCCACAAGGCGAATACCTTGGTGGCGTTTAATGGCGGAAACAATAAATATGGCTCCAAATATAGGCCACCAGCGGTTTCCCATAGGCTCTAGAAAATCCATTCTCGAGATGCCTTGTCCTTGCAGTGGGAGTTTGTAGCAGCCAAAATGCCCACGATCGAGTGAAAAGTTCAGCAATTGGAGCCAGTCTTTGATCCGAATGAGGCTAATGAACTGTCCATCCCTAGGTAAATAAGGGCTTCCAATGAGTCTACTGATATATTGGCGAGCCCCCCAGAGGCTTGCAGGATTAAACCCAGATATGACCAAACGTCCTTCGGGGCGTAGCACTCGATCAACCTCCCGAAGGATTTGGTGAGGATCTGCTGCAAATTCTAGAACGTGAGGGAGAACAACTAGATCAATGCTCTCGCTGGCAAACGGAAGCTCTGAACTTTCACCTTCAATATAGCGCCAACTAGAGTTTGAATTGAGCAAGCTATTGTCATTGGCATGAATCAAAATGGCATGAAGAGGCATGCGGTTTTCACGCAGGGAATTGATTTGCGGTAAACCAATTTGCACAGCATGAAAGCCAAAAACGTTATCCACAATCTGATCAAAGCAGGATTGCTCCCATTTCAGGACATATTGACCCGGAGGTGATTGCAGCCAGCGCTCCCATGAGCTCCAAGGGGGTGCAGGCGACTGGGTTGGGGTGGGAGGGATTGGTATCATGGGCTTATGGATAAGAATACTTTATTGCAAGTTTGGCCCATACCGGCATTTGATGACAATTACATCTGGTGTATCCATGATGGGGTATCGGCAATTCTTGTTGATCCGGGAGAGGCAAGCCCTGCGTTGCGCTATTTAGAGAAGGAAAAATTAGCGCTTACCGGTATTCTGATTACGCACCACCATGCCGACCATACAGGCGGAATTTTAGAATTATTGAGCACTCTCGGTCCCGCAATTCCAGTGTATGGCCCACTTAATAATGATATTCCTGGGCGTACCCAGGCCCTTATCGAAGGCGATAAGGTGGAGATAGCGAGCCCAAGGATTAGCTTAAAAGTATTTGAAGTCCCTGGGCATACTTTGGGGCATATTGCTTACTTCGCCAATATGCAGGCCAATGTGGTTGAGCCTATGTTGTTTTGTGGAGATACTTTATTCGCCTCAGGTTGTGGACGACTATTTGAGGGCACACCTACACAGATGAGTCAGTCTCTTGCAAAGTTTGCGACGCTACCTAAAAATACTTTGGTTTATTGCACCCACGAATACACCTTATCGAATATTCGATTTGCTCTAGCGGTTGAGCCTAACAACACTAATTTAATAGCTTGGGCTGAAAAAGCTAAAGCTTTGCGTGATCAAGGTAAGCCTACTTTGCCCACTACGATTGGCCAAGAGCTGCAAGTGAATCCATTTATGCGTTGTGATCAACCTGAAGTTATTGCAGCAGCGAAAGCAATCTCAGGGCAACAAGATTTGCCAAGTCTCGCTCATGTTTTGGCGGCAATCAGAGCTTGGAAAGATCGCTTCTAATGCGCTTGATTTATGTTGCATTCATATTCATTGCGCTACTGAGCGGTTGTGCCAGCAAAGGTGACTGGTCGTCTGATACGCCAACTAAAGAGAATCCTAAAGCTTCAAAAGCTGCGCGAGTTAACTTACAAAGTCAGTCTGTAAGTAAAGTTTATGCGCCGTCGGATAACCTGTGGATCCGTATTCGGGATGGCTTTCAGATGGAGCCAATGAATAGCCCCCTGGAGATTGAACAAGTTCGGTGGTTGAGTGCTCGCCCTGACTACGTGCATCGCTCTATGGCGCGTTCATCAAGATATCTCTTTTATATTGTTCAAGAAGTCAATGCTCGCAATATGCCAACTGAGATTGCGCTCCTACCTTTTGTTGAGAGTGCTTTTGTAACCCACGCAAAATCGAGTGCGAAGGCGGTTGGCTTGTGGCAATTTATGCCCGCAACCGGAAAGGATTTTCGCCTAACTCAAAATGTCTTTAGAGATGAGCGAAGAGATGTTTTGCAATCAACCGATGCTGCATTAGATTATCTGCAGCGCTTGCAAAATCAGTTTGGCAGCTGGGAACTGGCATTAGCAGCCTATAACTGGGGTGCGGGTAATGTAGCGAAGGCTCAAAAACGTAATATTGCTGCGGGACTTCCGACTGACTATGAGAGCCTGACAATGCCTAAGGAAACTCGACAATATGTTCCTAAGCTGATGGCTTACCGTCAAATCGTTTTAGATCCCAGTGCATATGGCATTGTTTTGCCTGAGCTGGAAAACCATCCTTACTTTGTAGCTTTAGATGTAGGTAACGATATTGACGTGGCTTTGGTGATTAAACTCGCCGAAATTCCTTCAGAAGAATTTCATAATCTAAACCCGTCATTTAATAAGCCGGTTATTTTGAGCAATGCCAATCAGCAAATTTTGCTTCCTTTTGCGCATGCCGAAATATTTCAGGAAAACTTAAAAAACTATAACAAGCCACTGTCATCTTGGACGGCTGTGAAAGTGAGTAAAACAGAAAGTCTGGATCAGGCAGCCAAGACTTTAGGGGTGGACCCAGATACGCTCAGAGACATCAATGGCATTCCTCGGGGGATGCGGATTAAAGCCGGTTCAACAGTTCTGATCCCCAAAACCAGCAACAGATCTGGCGATGTACCAACTACATTAGCCGATAACGCCAGTTTGAGTCTAGAAAAGCCACCTCCACCACCGCCGCCTAATAAATGCGCAAAGCCAGCCAAGGCTGCTGCTGGAGCAAAAGCGGCTCAACAAAGCAAATGTCAGCCTCAAAAACAGGTTAAGACTATAGAAAAGGGCACTTCTAAGGGTAATTCTCCCCAAAAAAATGCTGCATCTCAGCATAAATCCGCATCGACAGGGCTTGCAAAATCTGCGAAAAATGGTAGTTCAGCTAGTCCCGGCAATAAGGGAGTAAGCGTAAAACAGTAATTTCAGTCACTTTTATTTAGGTAGAACATGTCCTATAAAGCACATCACGAACGCTCAATACAAGATCCAGACGGTTTCTGGGGCGAGCAGTCCAAGTTAATACACTGGGAAAAACCTTTCAACAAAGTACTGAATTACGACAATCCCCCGTTTGCAAAATGGTTCGAGGGCGGCCTCACTAATCTTTGCTACAACGCTGTTGATCGATACGCTGCAGAGCGTCCAAATCAGATTGCATTAGTTGCTGTTTCTACAGAAACAAACCAAGAAAAAGCATACACATATAAAGAGCTCTATGAAGAAGTTAATCGTATGGCAGCTATTTATAAAGCCAACGGCATTCAAAAAGGTGATCGGGTTCTCATTTACATGCCAATGATTGCTGAGGCCAGTTTTGCAATGTTGGCTTGTGCGCGAATTGGTGCAATTCACTCGGTAGTCTTTGGTGGATTTGCTTCTCATAGTTTGGCATCGCGTATTGATGATGCAAAACCTAAAATGATTGTTTGTGCCGAGGCAGGTGCTCGTGGCGGTAAAGCCGTTCCATACAAGCCTTTGCTAGATGAGGCTATTACCCTGGCAAGTTACAAACCCGAAAAGGTATTGATCGTGAATCGTGGTTTAACTGAGTTCACGACCGTTGAGGGTCGCGATTTAGACTACGCAGCAGAGCGTCAAAAACATTTGAACGATATTGTTCCGATTGAGTGGGTTGATGCTACTCATCCCTCTTATATTTTGTATACCTCAGGTACTACAGGTAAGCCTAAAGGTGTGCAGCGGGATACTGGTGGTTATGCCGTTGCTTTAGCCTCATCCATGAAACATATCTTCACTGGTCAAGCTGGTGAGACCATGTTCTGTACTTCCGATATTGGTTGGGTCGTTGGTCATAGTTACATTATTTATGCGCCATTACTCAGTGGAATGGCGACCATCATGTATGAAGGTACTCCGCTAAGACCAGATGCTGGAATTTGGTGGGAGCTGGTAGATAAATACAAAGTGTCTGTTATGTTCTCTGCGCCAACTGCAGTGCGTGTTTTAAAGAAACAAGACCCAGCCTTCTTAACTAAGCATGATCTATCTTCTTTGCGAGCATTGTTTCTTGCGGGAGAGCCACTAGATGAGCCAACTGCCTCTTGGATTCATGATGCAATTAAAAAGCCGATTGTGGATAACTACTGGCAAACAGAAACTGGTTGGCCAATGCTTGCAATCCAGCGTGGTGTTGAAGTGATGCCGCATAAGTTTGGCTCACCAGGTGTTCCATCTTTTGGTTACAACATGAAGTTACTCGATGATGCAACTTCAGCAGAGTTAGGCCCTGATCAAAAAGGAGTTATCGCCATCGAAGGACCATTGCCTCCGGGTTGCATGCAAACGGTTTGGGGTGATGACAAACGCTTTGTCAGCACTTATTGGGAAACGATTCCAGGTAAATTGATTTATTCAACCTTTGACTGGGGCATTAAAGATAAGGATGGTTATTTCTTCATCTTAGGCCGTACTGATGACGTAATCAACGTTGCAGGCCATCGTTTGGGCACGCGAGAAATTGAGGAAAGCATTTCTAGCCACCCCAATATTTCTGAAGTTGCAGTTGTTGGTATTGAGGATAAGCTCAAAGGACAGGCTGCAATAGCATTTGTGATTCCCAAGGATTCTTCCAATGCTGAAAATCTTGAGAAAGAGTGCATGAAAACAGTGGATAGCCAGTTAGGTGCAATTGCACGTCCTGGAAGAGTCTATGTTGTGACAGCATTACCTAAAACACGTTCAGGCAAGATTGTGCGTCGTGCCTTGCAGGCTGTAGCTGAAGGTCGAGATCCTGGTGACATTAGCACCATGGAAGACCAGAGCGTTTTGGCTCAAATTAAGACCATCATTGAGCAGGGCGCTCAAGCCTAGATAGCTATCCTCCTTCGGCTGGGGTCGGAGGAGGAATTGCCTCTAGAGGGCCAATTGGCTGGGTATTCAAGGGTTTACGAGTAAAACTGGTATCATTGCAAGGTTCGAAACTTACTAATTACCCTAGCGCTTAAAGACACTCACCTCCCGCATAAACAAGCCTCGGGTTGGTCTTTTTGGGGGTTTTGAGCGTCGGATGGAGCAGGGACTGGAGATGGTTTGTCACCCTTGCTTCCTTCTTTTCCTCCCGCCGTGTTGGCTCTGGCCGACGGCACCTTATTTCCCGGTTTTAGCATTGGCGCCCCTGGCGAAACTGCCGGAGAGGTCGTTTTTAATACCGCTTTAACTGGCTATCAAGAGATCATTACTGATCCTAGTTACTGTCGTCAGATTGTCACCCTTACTTATCCTCATATCGGTAACGTTGGCGTTAATGCTCAAGATGCAGAGTCCGACCAGATTCATGCCGCTGGTTTGGTAATCAAAGATTTACCAAAACGTGTTTCGAATTTTCGCTCCGAAGAATCCCTTGATGCTTACCTAGCAAAAGCTGGTGTTCTGGGTATTGCAGGTATCGACACTCGCAAGCTAACGCGCATCCTACGGGATAAAGGCGCACAATCTGGCGCTATCGTTGCTGGCAAATTAGGCGATGATTACGAAGTCTTGGGTAAGAAAGCTTTGGAGTTAGCTAAGTCCTTCCCTGGTATGGCTGGTTTAGATCTGGCTAAAGTAGTTACTACGAAAAAATCATACGAGTGGCGCGAGGCAGAGTGGGATTTGCATGGCCCTGATGGAAAGCCAGCCTACAGAACTCTTGACAGCAGCAAGTCACTTAAAAAAGTCGTTGCTTACGACTTCGGTGTGAAGCGTAATATTTTGCGAATGCTTGCTGAAAGGGGCTGTGAGCTCACAGTTGTCCCTGCACAAACAAGCGCAGCAGAAGTATTGGCCATGAATCCAGACGGCGTCTTTTTGTCAAATGGCCCCGGAGATCCTGAGCCATGTGACTATGCCATAGCTGCCGCAAAAGAAATTATTGAAAAAGGAGTGCCTACTTTTGGCATTTGCTTAGGTCATCAAATTATGGGCTTAGCCGCTGGCGCTAAAACTCTCAAGATGAAATTTGGTCATCACGGCGCAAATCACCCGGTAAAAGATTTGGATACAGGGCGTGTAGCTATTACCTCTCAAAATCACGGTTTTGCAGTCGATGCAAATACCTTGCCAGACAGCCTTCGCGTTACCCATGTGTCTTTGTTTGATGGCTCCTTACAGGGTTTGGCATGGAAGGATAAACCTGCA
>JACCDO010696166.1_pt1 | contig 11298 bp, 8 predicted proteins | sample 7446101 | NCBI WGS metagenome assembly JACCDO01 (sample SAMN15323440, study PRJNA562643) | freshwater metagenome | isolation source: river surface water | place: USA:Blue River Watershed | collected 2017-08-16
AAAATATTATTATAATTTTTATTAATTTATAGTCTAAAAAAATAAAAAAAAAATATTTTTTTTTTATGTAAGATAAACTTAATAAAAAAATAAAATAAGATAAATGTTAATAATAATATTATGATCTTAAAACATATTCATTAACAGCTGTGTGTTCAATCTGTAATGATAATTAGAATAATACATCAGATAAATAGAATTTCTAGAATTAATAAAATTTTTATCGTATTAATACAATGAAGATCTGTGAAAAGAAATAAAATATTAGATACTTTGCTAAGGTTTAATCAATTGATTTAATTAACGGAGGACCTAATTAAAATATTGATTAATTCTAATTTTAAAATCTAGCTGGACCCAATAATATATTTTAAGGGTATATTCAAATAGATAATCTTGAGACTAATAATAATTATTATATTAATACAATAATAAAGAATACATTATTTCCATCCTCATTAACATCAACAAATAATACAACAGGTTAATTTACATCCATAAATATAAATTAATAACCAATATTATAACCTATTGTTGCAAGATATAATTTCACAAATACTAGTATAGCATCCGTTAATGGAACAAATAAAATAATATTTAACCTTGATCTTGTTAATAGTTATGAATTTTAATTTGATGGGGAATATTTATAATTTAGATTAACAACGGATGATACATAAGGTTTAAATAGTACAACTGTACCAATATAAAATACAAATACATTGTTAAATAATACAAGTTTTAATATTAATTTTAAAATATGGGAAGAATTTGATTGATTTTTTTTTTAAAAAAAAAAAGGATTCATATATTATTTTGTTATTAAATATAAATTCTATTATATGAATGTGATGTATAATATTAATCACCTTTAAATCTCATAAATTCTTTAGAGCTTTAAACTTACCTATTTTATCTCTAATTATCTTATTTTTTATTAACATTAAATAATTAATTATTTTTTTTAATCATAGAATTTAATTTATTTTATTATTTATATAATCTATAATAGAATCCTTAATTGAACTTTCCTATTTCATTTCTTTTAATTAACCTATTCATTATCCTTATCTTTGTTGATAATGTTAACTGAGTTTGTATCAATATTGTTTATAAATTCTGTAACTTTTTTAAGTTATTCCTGAAAATCACTTTAATTAATGAACTAACTAACACGTCTAACAATATTTTCTTCCTTTTATCCTTATTATATAGCAAGATCTGTAATCTTTTCATTTAAATTTTTTGTATTTTTTTATTAAAAAAATGTTTTTATAAGTATGAGGATAATAGTAATTATAGGCATAATTAAATTAGCATATGAAATCTCCTCTTATTATGAAGTCATATATATAAAAAAAAGAAAAAAATTATTTTATTTTTTTAATAAATTTTTTTATTATATATATATAATTTTTATACAAAATATATATATATATTCATTATTAATTTCTTTATATTAATTCATCACGATCCTATTCTTAAAAAATCTATGCTTAATTATTTTTAAGATTAAGTAATATCTTCTAATCATCATCTTCTTATTTTTAAATAAATTTAATAACCTATGTTAGATCGATGATAACATCATTAACATATTATTATTTATCCTTAATAATCATATCAAAATAGGATATATCCTAAAAGTTATTAACACAAAAATTATTAAGCTTAATATCCATGTTTATTTCACGCTTGATATCTATTATCCCAGCGTTTAAGACTTACTTTAATTAGCTATGTATATCTAATAATAGTGGTAATTAATCTTATAATATAAGATATTTATCTTTTAAATTCTTAAATATATTTAATTAAATTTAACATGTCATTTTTACAATTTTTTTATTTTTTTAAAAAAATTATTATATGAATATTACAAATTTTTTTTAAAAAACTAATATATATATATATTTTTTTTCATCCTCTTCCTAAAATCTATATCCCTCCAGATTTTAATTATATTAACAGATCATAATTACAAAATACATACATCTAATAGGATCTTGGATAAGCATTTGTATTATCCGATTTTAAGGTTAATTCAAATGGTCTATTATTAATTGTATTAATACCAGATATTACACTATAATCTTAATTTAATGTCTCCAAATTCATAGCATAAACTGCTTTACCAACACATCTATTTTCATGGAATAATGGTTAGGATAAAGCTGTATCCCAATTTGAAGCAGCTTAACTTTTATTAGTAACATCATATGGTCTTTCATTAACAGCAAAGTTAAATTAATTGATTATACATGAGGTTGAACAATCTTGGAACTTCCCAAATGTCTTATATAATTGGATTAAGAATTCTGCATTATTAGCATCAACATCATTGATTGAACTGGAATATCCTGAAGGTGTACCAGCATGTCCTGTAATAGGTAATGGTGGATAATATTAACCACCAATTTTAATATAAAATTAAGTTAGGTTAGCACTAATTCTATATTATTTTCTACAGAAGCTATATTATTGGAAATCATCTGGCATAAAACACCACACAACATTTTTCATACTCTCAAAACCAAGATTAATTTAATAGGTCCCATTTGGGCTGGTGTTAGCATTAATACTATATCTTGGTCCAAGCATCCAGCTTTAGCTATGGAGTATTATACCATTGGGGGAATTAAGTTGTGATAAGATAACATTCTCAACAGTTGGTTCGAAATATTACATTTCAACATTAATTTCAAATTTTGTGATCCTAAATATCCTACTTAACATCGGGAAATTTGTTGTACCTAAAGTATATCCATTTGCAAAATTGCTTATACCATCAGCATATCCACTTGTAAACATAGCATATGGATTTAATCTAAATTCGAGTATTAACTCCTATAGAGCCTTCATTGGAATATATTTATAACTCTCCTTTGGCATTAATATTCCAAGTAATCCACTGATTATAGGTATACAAAATGTCTATACATCTGTAATTAATTAACAACCTAATTTACCTTTATATGTGACAAAGGATGGGAAATTTTTTGTTAATATAGGCTCTCCACCTGAAGATGATAATGATGTATTAAATGGTACAGTATATCCCCATGCAGCATTTGGGGATTATCCTTAATTGATACCAAATATTAATGGAACATCTGTTGGTTTTTATAATGTTTATTTACTATCCTCCTACATTAATAAATACTCATATCTATTACCAAAAGCAGTACCTGTTCTTTTCAATTACATATATTAATCAGTTTAATTAGTTGATGGATTAAATTAGATAACAGAATCAAATCCTGAATTATAATTAGTACCACCATTTTAAACTGTTAACTTTGGATTTGTATATTAATTTCCACCACTACAATTTGTATATGATAATCCTTCAAATTATCTACATAATCTATTATAATCAGCAGAGTTCATATCATTTAAAATACATGCTAATGTATCATATTCTTCAATCCTTTCAATTTCTGTACCCTTATCAAAGATTACTAGCTAACTAATAATACCTGAGGCACTATTATCAATTTATAGGGAACCACAACTTAGACCTGCTGTTGTTGTACTCTTAACACCATCCATCCCACTAACATTAACCTCAACTTTAATATATGCGCTATATGGATCCCAAAAACCATTATCTGAGATATTAAATCTAATAACATCACTAGAGCTCACACCTTAATTTGATTAATTAAATGATGTTGGTGTATATTTCATCTATTTAATTTTTGATGGATATCCAACTGGTTTAATATCATTATAGTTTAGATTATTAGGTAAAACCTATTACATATTATATGAAAATAAAAAAAATGTAAAGAGAGAAAAAAAAAGTTTTTTAAAAAAAATATTTTTTATTATATAAATTAAAATATTATTTTTTTCCCTTTTTAATTTAAAAAAAATAAAATAAAAAAGTGTTTTTAAGTATGTAATAAGTAAAGATTATAGATAATAATATCGAATCTGTTGTTACTAAAAATGATATATAAGATTAATTTAAATTTTTACCCGATGATTTTGTTACATTAATGATAGGTAAACCAGGTTATGGAAAGAGTCATCTAATAAAAGAACTAATATTAAATCCAAAATTATATTTTAAACATTTTAGTTATGTATTTATATTTAGCCCAAGGGTTATTGATTTATTAGAATGTAAGCTAAATATTAATTACTTTAATCAATTCGATATTGATAAAATATATTAACTAATTGAATAATATAAAAAAGCAAAAAGAATATTATTTGTATTTGATGATTTTATCAGTAAGATTAAAAGTTTATAAGCAGATAAAAGATTATAGGATCTATTTTATTGTAGAAGACATCTATTATCCAAGGATACAAATTAAATTAGCTATATTATTACTACCTAAAAATATTATTAATTTCCAAGTACCTTAAGAACATGTATAACAAATCTAATAATATTTGATATTAACAAAATGGAGATATAATCAATATTAAATGATATCGGTATAATTGATGTTAAACAATTTAATTCAATGATGTAATTGGTTAAGAAGTAAAAACATAATTTCTTAATGATCAACTTGGAGGAGTTTAGATTCTTTATTAATTTTGATGAAATAATTATATGAATTTTTTTATAAAAAAAATATATGTATAAAAATAATTTTTATGGGTTAAACTTTTTTATAAAAATTTTTTTTTATTATAAAAATAAAAAAATAATATTTTTTAGTAAAAATATTAATATATACTAATTTTAATTTCTAATGGGTGGTGTAGGTAGTGCAATTGCAACAGGTATAAGTACTGTAGCCCCAATTGTTAAGGGAGCATTGGATACATTTAATGTTGTTAAGGATGTAGGTGTTGGTGTTGTTAATACTATAGGTAATATGATGGGTGGTGGTAGTTAAAAGTCTGATACAATTGGTAAAACAAATCAAACACCTGATACTATAGGTTAAATGAATGATAAATCATCATTCACAAATACATATCAACAAAAGGTTATTAATGGATAGGTTGTTAAGTCAATGGATGATTATTACAGGGCTATGAATTTTAGGGATGGATAAAGTGCATATGATAGTTCAGATTATGGAAATTAAAGTTATCAAAGTATTGGTGCATTTAATTTAGATGATAGATATTATAGAAATGGTTTTGCTATGAATGATAATAGTTTATTACCTAGAATTTAAAGGGGTGCTGTCTTCCTAGGTAATAAGTTTAATGCTTTAGCATAAAATTATGATAGCTTTAAAAATATTTATAAAGCTATTAAAACAAATGAATTTGCTCCATACAAACCATTTGCATCAACAAATTTAACATAAGAACCATTATTGTAAAAAAGAATAAAATATGATAATAATATTGGTATGTCTTAAAACGTTATTCAATAACCATAATTATAATATCAAACAAATTATACAAATTAATAGAATGATGAAGAATATGATTGAATAAGAAAAAAAAAATATATAAATAAAAAAAAATAAAAGGATTATTTTTTTTTTTTTCATTGTTTAACTTTAACTTTAATATAATCATCAATATTATTATAATTATCAATAAAATATTATTTTCTCTTCATATTAACTTCACTATTATCATTCATTATATCATAATATTTTTTTGTATATTTTTATATCATCTTTTATCTTATTTATATATCATTAGCTTATGGATGTGCTTACATTAAATTCTTTTTATATAAATATTCTTCATTAACATCATCCTTAATTAATTTATCTTATTCATATTGTTATAAAGTTAAATATGGTATTGATTAATTATCATTAATCCATTATCTTTTTAAATCTTTAATACGTATAATTTTTTATTGGTCAAAAATTCTAACATTTCCAAAATTACGCTTAAAAACATTTCTATTAACAGATTCTGTCATATTAAATTCTTTTAATTATTAAAATAATTAATCAGATAATGATTTTTAATTAATCCCCTTACATCTTTATTATTATTTACCATCATATTATTTAATATAATAAATTTTTGGTGCTATAAATAATCCTTAATCAATTTTATATTCCAATTTCCATTAACCCAATTCATTTCCAATCGATTTATTATCTAATTATTTAGATGTAATTATACTATCTGTATCACAATAATATACATTTTCTTAACCAACATCAAATATTCCTGTCATTAATTAAATACGGGCTTAGGCTGTTATATAGGATGCTATTCTAACTAAAGCTCCTTAAAAATTAAGATTATTATTACGTGCAATCTATATTTTTGTTATATTTCCATTAACCTCTTATATATTTTAAATTAACGGATTCCTTAAATATTCTTCTAATTGTTAATTTAATACATAATGTGATGTTGGAAATTATTTTTATCCAAATTTACCATATAATGAATTCATTAATATTTTATAAAACTAATCAAGATCTTATCTTTTATTCATTTTTGCATCCATTCTTTTTTTATATAGATCAAGTATATAGTTCTTAAATATATTTGAATGTTTATATCTTATTACTTAATAAATTTTTATTTTTTTAATCATAAATCTTGAATATATGAATAATATTTCACAACCCCATCTCCAAGAACGTGATACATTTTTTAAATAAATTAGACCATCTTTAGTTCTTGTAGGTAAGAATGGAATTGTAATATTATCATTATATTCTAATTCAATTTCATATAGATCATATGAATGCATTCTACTATAATCATATTATTAATCACCATTATCAAATGTTTTAACTAATAAACCATAAACCTATTCAACCTTATATATTTTTTCATTAATATTATTTAATATAGGTGCAATTGGTATTTTCATTTAACTCATAATATAGGGATAACTTGAATTAATATCATAATAATATAGATCCTAACCATATTTTTTAAAATTCATTGTTATACCACCATAATAGCTATCACGTTCAATTTAATATATTTCTCTATTACGGCTACTAACTAAATTTTGTTCTAAATAAAAGTCATTAAATATATTCATGGCTAATGTTGAAGCACTAAATATTTTTGATATATTATATTTTACTTTATTTGTATTGAAAACATTATTATCATATTAATCATTAATTAATAGATAAAATTTTTATACAAGTTATTTAAGGACATAACAATCTTAATAACAATATTATATAACCTATTATTATTTTGTTTAATCACGATAATTATCTAATGTCCATCCATTTATATCGAAATCTTATTTTTTTTATTCAATACCCCAATTATGTGCTTATTATTTAAGATTACCATTATTAAAAATTAAAAAGATATCTTTAAAATAAAGTCCATAACCAATATTTATTTGTTTAACATCAATTTCTGTTCCAATAATAAAGATTTCATCATTATATTTTGAAACCAATTTAGGTAATAGAAAAAGAAAATCAAATTTACCACCATTAAATGCCCATATATTAATAATAATATCTTATTCTTATGATTAGATATATAATATATCAATATAATCGATAAATTCATTAATACAATTTAATTCAATAAAATGTTTTTTAAAATCATCTTCATCACTCACAATACATATTAAGAATACATCTTATTATCCTGATTAATCATAAATATATGTTTCAATATCAAGGTAATAATTAATAACTTTTTTATCACATTATTTATTAATATTTTAATGATATTATTTAAATTTTGATTATGTTAAATTTTTCTTCTTATTTTCTTTTGAAAATTATGTATAATATTATGTACTATTTTTAAAGATCTTTAAATCTGAAATTAATAATTTATTTGATAATACACAATGATTTTTATTAATTAATAAATAATAATCTGATGAATCTTTAGGTTATAGATCTTAGGTTGATTTATAACAATATGCATTTAATACAACATTGTATTTTTATTTAATATATAATAATAAATGTCTTACATTACCCATAAATAATCCATATAAATAATTATTTTATAAATTATTTTATGATATATTTTACATTTATTATGTTATATCTAATATAAATTCTGAACTATTTAATTATTAATTTTACATTTTTTCAAAATAGTATAATATCCTTAATAAACAATGTTAATTATTATTAATTAATTCATTACTAATAATATCATATTTATTTATCTTATTTTTTTAATCATAATTAAATGCTATAATACCATTTAAAAAGTCAAATAATATATCATCAATATGATTTACTACAATCTATTATTAATCATTATCATTAAGATTCTATTCAATTGGATATAATCTATTTTATAATGTATATTCCTTAATTCCGTATAAATCCATATATCTAAAAAATGTTGGATAAACAGCTTAATAATTATCAGCATATTATGTTATATTTAAATAAATTTAATCACGTATTTCATCAACACGTTATTCTAGATCATCATTGATAGGGTCTATAACAAAGTTATATTAATCATTAATATTATTATTATGTTAATTAATATCATCCCTTAGATAAAATAGATAATTATAATTTCTTTTTTTCCATATAACAGCTCCTTATCCATCAATTTCATCTGTAATTAGTTAAAACTAATTATCTCCTAAATAAGTAAAATGTGCATTTTCTACAATGATTTTTTACAATGGATTATAATTCATAATCTAAGCATCAATAATAGCAAATGCTTTCATATATCTGATTAACTTTTATCTTTATTCATCATCATCTTATAAATCACCCCATTCAACATATTATATATCACTAAATAATATCTCAAAATTTAACATAACCTTTTATAATCTTCTTTCATGTAAGAATTCAATTATAGTTCTAACAGTTTACTCAATATTATATTTTGAATAAAAATTAAAGTCAACCTTTCTTATACGACCATTAAAATCAGATACATCTTTAATTGAATTAATATGTAATTTCTAATAATTACGTTAATAGTTAATTTAAATCATTTTATTAAACAATTAATTTCTATATTAATGTTAGTTTTATATATTTTATTCATCCAATTATTCAAATTCATTTTAATCAAATATAAGTGGTGGTAAGAAATAATATCTAAATTTAAATAATGAAGGGATACCATCATTATTTTATAATGCATAATATATTGCCCTTCTATAATTACATCTATTTTCAATATTATTAGCACCAATGATTACTTAGCTATCACGTCTATTCTGAGGCCTATCCTCGAACAAATTTCTAAAAAATTAATTCCTTTATCTATATTCTTAAAGATTTCGTCTATTAATTATTAAGATTCTATCATCTGGTGGGAAATAGTTTTAGAGACAGTTTAACATACTTAAAATTAAAAAAAGAAAAAAGAATATAATTTTTTTAAAAATATAATATTTTTTATATAATTTTTTTCTTTATATAGCACTATATTTAATAATATTTTATGGGTAATAATTAATAATCAAAATAAAATATTATTTTTTAAAAAAAGTTTTTTTTATTTTTTTATCTATGGTTGATAGTAAAGATCTAAATGATTTCCTAATATTTTTAAATGAATTAAATGTAGGTGAATATGATTTTTTAAAAAAATGTACCTCTTATCTTTAAAGAAAGTTTTATAAGGAGTTATAATTTTAGGTATTTGATTAGTATACTATTAAAGAATCATATTTAAATGGAGTTAATTTTGAATAAAAACTTTTAGTTTATACATCTAAGATAGTAACTTCATATAAAGATAGTATTGATGTAGTAATATAGTATAATATAAGGAGAAATGTATTTATCAATACATCACCCATAACTAATGTAAAGATTAAGATCTTTAATCTAGATAATAGATTAATATGATGAAAAAAAATATATAATATATATATATTTTTTTGTATTGTTTTTTTTTATTATTATATAAAAAATATTTTATAAAAAAATAATATAAAAAAATATAATATATATTATTACTATCAAATTTAATGGGTAAAAGATATAGAAGAAGGAAATCTAAAGGTAGATCTTCAGCACATATGAAATGGGTTAGATCACACATAGGTAAAAGAAGAGGTGGAAGAAGAAGAAGAACAGGTAGAAGGGGTATAGCTAAAGCTTTAAGATTAATATAAAATAATTACTGAATGAAAATAATTTTTTAGAATTTTATTTTTTTAATTATTGTGTAACAAAAAAATAGATATCAAAAAATATAAATAAAAAAAGATTACTTTTTTTTTAAAAATAAATATCAAAAAGCATCATAACAATGTTAACAACAATGTTAGGATAATTTCTAACTCAATTTAATATCCAGTAATTAATATTTTGCATCATATGTTTCACTATATTTTTATTAACATTTAATACATGTCTTAAATACTGGCAAATAATTTAATTCATTAATAATCTTATCCATTTCTTCATTAGGTCCTTTAAGACACCATTGTTTAAATTCTTACTTTAATATATCTTCATTACATAATTTGCTTAATGGTTTATTTAGGACAAATTTAGCATATTAGTTTTATATCATTTATTTTAGAAATGACATCTATTATTAATTATCTTTAAATTATTTTTGTCCTTATTTAAATGCCTTTTATTATTAATAGTTACAGATTTCACATTTATTTTCAAATGTAAATGAATAAGGATCATTTATATTAATTTTTTTAATTATTACATCTAAAATGTATTAAGGTTATGATTATAAATTATTATATAACATTATATCTTTTGAAATAATATCATTTATATTATTGACAGATTTTTTAATCTTTTACTTAATCATATCCTATTTAATATCTAATTTGTTATTCTTTTTATTCTTCTTTTTACACATTTAATTAAGAATTTATTATTATTATTTCTTAGGAGGAGTTTTATATTAAAATTAGCTTTCCTATTATTAGATAAATTATTTAGGACTTAATAACATATCTTCTTTGTAAAAATATTCATCCTAACAATAAAGATTTTAGGATTATGGTGTAAGGCTTGTATTCTTAAGGAAATTAGGTTATAATAAATAATTATCCCTAATATCATTGTGAGAATAATTGTGTAATCTATTGTTACTTTAAAATAAATTTAATTTTATAATTTGGTTTAAAAATAATTACAGTGTTTACTCATCTTAAAGGTTATTCTGTTACATTTAGAAAGAGTAATTGTGTAAGCTGTTGTTACTTTATATAATAAAAAGTTTAAAATTTGGTTTTAAAAATAATTACTTATCATATTCTTCCTTACAAGTAAAGTAAGCATCACTTTCGCTATCAAAATTTAAATAACTTCCCATTTTATAATTTTATTATAAAAAATTTTTTTATTTTTTTAATTTTTAATTTAATTAATTATAATTTTAGAACCTAAAATTCGCTTCTTTATATAGCCTGAGATCGATAAATTATCGGGAATCTCAATA
>JACCDO010373870.1_pt1 | contig 11297 bp, 12 predicted proteins | sample 7446101 | NCBI WGS metagenome assembly JACCDO01 (sample SAMN15323440, study PRJNA562643) | freshwater metagenome | isolation source: river surface water | place: USA:Blue River Watershed | collected 2017-08-16
CCAACAACCTTTGAAATCTCCATTGCGGTAAAACCATTAGAGGGTTGTAAATCAGTTGAACGAATGACCAATGTATTATATTGATAATAGTCTGTATAGAACATAAATTCGAACCATGAGAAGCGTGTTTGTAGATTTTCCCAAGTATCAAGCATACCACCTGGCCATGCTGCACTGAAATCAATGGGTGTTAAATTACCTTCAGGGATTGCTGTCTGATAGTCAAGAATGAGTGTTGTGTCATCGGAATACACAGTTGCTCCTGTAGGTCCTTCTGGCCCAATAGGTCCTCTAATACCTAATGGTCCCTGAGGACCAGTAGGACCAGTATCTCCGTCGGTTCCATCAGCACCAGCTGGACCAGTAGGGCCAGGTGGGCTACCATAGGGACCAGTTGGTCCAGTATCACCAGCAGCCCCTTCGGGACCTTGGGGTCCAATCATACTTGCTGGACATAATCGCGAGCAGACGAGAGCATAGGCTTTTCTTAGCTCTGTTACATCACTTTCCGAACTCATCTCTAATAGTCCATAACAGGACTTTTAGATTGTGTTTTTGGCATTGTATAATTATTTATAGTAGGTTTTTGGTGTTGCTTCGGTTTGCCATCTTCTATCTGGTAAATGTCCAGTACGTCTATGGGCAATTCCACCATATCCACCCCACCAATTCCATGAGCTAGCAGGCCAATGTGTGCTTCCAGCAATGTAAACGTCTGGATTATCACGAACAAAGATAGTGCGCCCTGTGCTCTGTCTTGTGACAAGGACTATTAGGAAGATGACCATCATAATGATAGCCATTATACCAACAAAAAGTACATCTTGTTCCATTTACTAATTGTTGTGAAGAACAGTTTATGGGGCCATGAGGAGAATAAATGCTTTGAGACCGATAAGCATCCAGATGGAGCGACTTGGTTTACAGAAGGTGAATAAGTCACATAATACATTATTCCATAACCACTGTCCAACTGCTGCAATGATTATGATACTGACAATTAGGGCAAAGATGGAGGCGGCTACTTCGGTATAAGCTTCGCGCCGGTATTCACTGCTACCGGATATAGTGAGTCCTTCGATAAATGCACGAGATGCGCTATTAATCATTCTCTAATTAAGCATCGTCAAATTCGAGTGGTTCGTATGAAAGTCGTTCAGAGATTTTTGTGCTTCGATTCTCTGCAATGAATTTGATAATCTCTTGTGCCTTCTCTTCGGATTTGAGGGCATCCGCTAAAAGTTTATTGAGGCTATCTCCACTGAGACCGGCGGTACGTTTTGATTTCTTATAAAGGATACGACCACCGGATGATTTGAGGTCAAGTGCGCCGATATTATTACGTTTCATGATTTCCATGATGAAGTTTTCAAGTGCTTTAACACGACGAGTACGTTCACGAATTTGTAGCTTGAACTGTGTGATTTCATCTTGAATTCTGCACCATTCCTTAATTGCGGTAGGAAGTGAAGCCGTATCATTTTCGGATTGAGTTGCTGCCATAGGATTTAGTCCACCGGTGGGCATACCAATAGGAATACTTTGCCCAACAGTATTAACAATTGTATTCTGTGGTTGAGGGTTCATATCAAACTTTCTAAATAATTGATTCATCAAATTTTTAGGCTTTTAGCGCAAAAATTGAGTGACTATTAGGGGGTGTGGAGAAAGATAAAAAAGCCTTATGGAGAAATTGCTTAACAGTAGTGATGAAAATACATTGCGAGTATTGAATTCGATTTATTATCGAACAATGATGGATATTTTGGAGCGATGTATTGAAGTATGTGATATAGATGAAGTATCAGCAAACGCACTCCGGTATGTGATGTTAAAGCCAAATAACTTCAAAGTAAATATTTATGAAGGTCCAGTTGTTTACGATGAAATAGAAAAAGAAATTTTGGAGAAAACTATTAGGGGATGAGTCGTAGAATATCGAATAGTTTGGATATGTTAGCATTTAGTGGACCCGAAGATGGGGAAGGTTCAGATTTTTCTATTGATGCTGAGGGAGTGATAAATAATAATGGTAATACTGGTAGCAGTAGTAGTAATAGTGATAGGAGTAATAATAATAAACGTAAAAGTTACAAGAAGCGTAGAGCAACTACTAAGCGAAAACATCACCCTAAGCGTCGAAAAAGTAATAAGCGTAAATAAAAAAATATATTTTGGTGGTTAATGAGCATTGATTAAATTTCATCGATATTGATGTCACCATGACTCTTACCCTCTTTAGTTTTCTGGCCCGCTTTCTTTTTCTTCTCTTTCTTCTTACTGTCGTGCGAGGCCTTGGAGGTGTCACTTTCATCGCCTGAGTCATGTTCTTCACCATCACGGATGAAGAGGTCATCATCTTCTACAGGTGCGCCACCAGCGCCGCCACCTGTATTACCATAGTATGCTCTTTGGATAGCGTTTGAGTCATCGGATGCTAGGACCGCGATGTCAACGCTAATAAGTCGCGGGTTGATACCCGGGACTTTTTTGAGTTCTCCGTAGAACGTTGATTCAACGCGTGCAATGATGAGGCCAGTTGCTTTACTGGTCTCAACACCGTCTACGCTATTGAAGTCTACCATTTCCATCATAACAATGTCACCAGGATTAAGCCAGCAACGTTTCCACATTTTCCCGCGAACGGAGGCAATAAATGATTTGCCGTCATTGCGGAATACTTGGAACCGTCCATCACCAAGTTTCTTAACGATTTTGGCGTAATGCTGGTTCAACTCGGCTTTCGCCTCGGGGAATTCTGCAGCTTTCTTTGAATCTCTTGAGTTGCGTGGGGGTGGCATTTTAATGTCTACTAACCTGTAAATAATATGCGTTGATTGTCAATTTTTTATGTTTACAATCAATGTATATATTAAATTCTATCAAAAAACTATTAAGAATTATCATTGCGCATTTCTTCAGCAACTGTTGATGAAACAAATTGTGGAACAGAATCCGGACTATTAGGGTCTTCGCGATAGGTTAAAATTGTTCCGCCATCACTTCTACAGAGTCCAGAGCCGCATTTACGCAATGAGGGTGTATAGCCTCCTCTGGTTCTTCTAATACGAATACGTTTAGTTCTATTACGTTGATGTCTTCTGCGTTTTGTTAAACGCGATGCTCTATTTTTACGACGGATTGGCATTATTATTCTATTAAGTACTCTTTCTAGTTTTTGATTTATTCTTATCTCCTAGGACTATACCAGTAAGGTTGTATGATACAACAGGTTGACTTAAAGCAACAATACGCTTATGTCTATCTGCATTGGAGTTTTTCACGTCTAATAGTTTTCTTAATCTTCCTTGTAAAGCAAGTCGTTTTGCTCTAGTATAATCTTCATGTTTTTCAACTTTATATCCTACAACTTTACTTGCTTTACTAAATTTTTGTAAGGCCTTATCAATAAATTCACTCTTAAGGTATTGTTCAATGTATCTTTCACTTCTGAAAGGACTAAAAGACCCTACAGTAAATCCTAAGGCACCAAGTATTTCATATTCATCTTTATCAAATGAACTTGACTCAGACACCGGAAGCTTGTAATCTATATGCGATTTACCATGGCGCATTTCTTTGAAAAAAGTGCCAACTAAACCACCCTTCATAGTTCTGTTGTTTTTATTCTTTCTATTACGCGTGGTATTGTTCATTATATGTTTATTATGTATAAAAAATTTAGTGGGAATTAAGGGAAGTCTTTAAATAAACCGAGTATTTTCATAACCGTATTCCTTAACGGTCTCTTTAATTTTGGCTTTAAGTACCTCCTTTTTACCAGCAGTGCTAACGCCCTGTGAATACAGGAATGCGCGCATGGACCTATCATGGTCCGCCATCTCAAATGTATTCGTCTTATCACGAACAAACACCTTTGGTTGAATTTCTTTCAATGGCTTACGTGTAATTGTCTCGATTGACGGTCTATTGCTACAATCTATCTGCGAATGACCATATTTACAACACAATGAACAATAAGTAGCCGCTGCTAGCGGACAGTATTTATCATCATGCTTGAAAGGGTAATTAACGAGGGTGTTTTCACAGATAGAGCACATAACAATCGATTAGTTGACTAGTCTCAGTAATGAATCAGAATTAAAGTTTGAATTTTTCAACTTTTTTTTTGGAATTAATAGTTTTAAAATGTTGCGTTCAGATAGAAATGGCCAGTAAGACAAGAAAGAATTACAAGAAGAAGAACATGAAAGGTGGCGCTGATGCACCTGTAGCTTCTGCTTCCGAGGCTGTCCCTTCTGCCAGTCAGGCTGGTGGTCGTCGTCGTCGTGGAAAGAAGAGCATGAAGGGTGGCGCTGATGCTCCTATGGCTTCTGCATCTGATGTCCCTGCTGCCCCGGCTACTGAACAGTCCGGTGGTCGTCGCAGAGGTAAGAAGACACGTAAAATGAGCTCCGGCGCTGATAAGTGGCGTAAGCATATGATGCAAGTGTATCGTGATATGAAGGCGCGTAATCCGGCAACTAAGCTCGGTGATGCTATGCGCGCTGCCAAGAAGACATATACTGCATAAATGAAGCTGGTGTGTAAGGGTCTAAATTGTATTGATAAATACATCAATAGATTCTATAAATGTTCTGTGCTGCTGGAAGAACAATTACAACTGGAAATCCAGATTTGATGGAGCCTGCAATCAAAGTACAGGAACTTGTACCGCGGGCTGCAAGGAAGGTGGTTCTCTTCGTAACAAGTAAGATTACTGACCAAAGTATCTTCACTAATGGTCTTTTCCAAAATATCTACTTCCTCTATCTTCTAGCCGAAGTAATTGGATATACACCATTCTTCCTATTCAATGAAAAGGACCTTCCATCAAAACGCCCAGACTTCATGAAGAGTCTTCGAGTAATTACAATTGAAGATATTGTTAAGAATCCTATTCCTATTCACGCTTATGTTGAAATTGGAATGAGTCTTAATCCAGAGCTTCGAACCTTCCTGAAGACACTTGGAACGAAGATTATTAAACTCTATTTGGGCAATATTCTCAATATCGATATTGAGACTCCTATGTATTATATCAATCAAAACTTCAGTCACCATGTAGTTGGTGCATGTGATGAAGTATGGGTGTCACCGCACTATGAAATGCACAGAGAGTATGCTGCATCATTAAATCATGTCCCTATTAGTCCTGATAAGGCTAAAATTGCTCCATATGTATGGGAGCCGTTATTCTTAACACGTTTTGGAACTGTTATGCCGCGTTGGGTTCCACCTGCTGCTAATGAACCAATTACATTTTTAATTATGGAGCCAAATATCAGTTTCCAGAAGACAGCAGTTATACCATTAATGATGCTTGAAGCTTTTCATAGAGTAAATCCATCAGTAAAATTTAATGTAAAGATTGTGAATGGAGAACGTCTTCAACATATACCATATTCTTCACAATGTTTTCTTCCGCGCTTAGAAATTTTTCGCAAAGGATTTGTTGAACTATTAGGACGACTAGATATGCGCTCTGCACTTTCGAAGTATCCTTCCGCTTATCCTATTTGTCATAACTATAATAATGAATACAATTATATGATTTTTGAGTATTTATACAGTGGTTTCCCAGTAATTCATAATGCTCCTACATGGCGTGATGCAGGATATTATTTCCATGAAGAGTCTATTGAAGAGGGTGTTAAAGTGATAGCAGTTGCTATAGAAAGACATACAGAGAGTGTGGATACTTTTATTGGACAGGGAAAGCCGATATTATTTAGACATAGTATTTACAATCCGAAAGTGCAGACTGTCTGGAAGGAACTTTTAGGGTGAAGAGCGAGTCACCCCACAAGGAAGATGGGGTATGGGGAGCGAGCACCAAGCGAGTCACCCCACAAGGAAGATGGGGATAAGCGGTAGCGTAGAGGCACCAAGCGAGTCACCCCACAGGGAGGCAGGCTAAAAGGGTGAGATGATATAAATTGCAGATATGTTGATTTACGTAACAGGATATGTGCAATTTTCAGTATTTAGTAGCGGTCACCATGCTACAACTTTACATATTGCTCTAAGTTTGAAGGAGCTTGGGCATACTGTAAAAATTGTGAATATTCTTGATAACAATCTTAACTGGTATGAGGATTGTAAGGGTCTTGCTACAGAAATTCCAGTAATTCAAAAGCGTGAATTTACTGGTATAATGCCAACAGGTCAAAAGGCAGATTTATTAATTGACACAATGGGTTGTCTATTACCCGAGGAGCGTAGTGCATTTGCAAATAAATGTGCACTCTTTATTCGAAATCCACCAATTTTCTCCGAGATTGAAAATGTAATTTATCCTGCACCAACTCTTAAGCGTACATATGATAATGTACATGAAATATGGACGTATGATTTGTTTTCTAAAAATGACTATCAGATGTTAAGTATATTAGGTCAATGTCCAGTGCGTGTATTGCCTTTTGTATGGTCACCTCATATTCTTGAGGCGTTTACAAAGGAATCGGGAATTCCACCATGGTTTGCTACATTATCCGCGAACGATACAAATATTCAATTAAAAATCGCAGAAACAAATTCCAGTTGTAAAAGTAGTTGCACATTACCATTAGTAATTGCGCGTGAGTTTGATAAACAGAATCCAGGTGTTTTGAAGAAGATTAGTGTTGTCAATGGTAAACAGTTAGACGAGCGTAAATTCTTCAAAGATAATATTTATGCGCATATTGATACTGCAGTGAAGCCTGAATTAGAAGGTAGAAGTCGTTGTATTGAATGGATTATGAATCCTAAATCAATTGTGCTATCACATACAAGATTTACACCTTTCAGATGGATGATGTTTGATTGTGCATGGATGGGTATTCCCATTGTTCATAATAGTATTTTACTAAAACAATTAGGGGAGGAGTTGCAGGATTTTTATTATGAGAATAATTCAGTCTCAGGTGCATGTACTGCATTGAAGCGTTGTTGTGAGAAGGGTCCAGAATATTGGACAGAGCAGAGATTAATGAGAACGCGGTATGTAATTAAGAATGGATTGACTATTATAAGAGAAGGGTGTCGTCAAGTGTGGGAATCGGCAATTTCCGAAATAATGAGTACAACAAAAACATGCCCTGTCTTCACATCCCCACTAACAGTTCCTGCTTTGGAACCGGCGGGGCTTAAAGCCACCGCTGCCTTGGCGCCAACAACTGGTAAGGGGATTTACAGAATGCAATTCATTGGTATGTGGGAGAATTTTCAGCCTCAGTATAATTTCTTCACTCTTCTGATGGAAAATTATTTCAAGTCCAAATCTATTGATATTCAAGTAATTGGATGTGGGTCAGAATATTTAGGCGAAGATATTAATATTCGTATCTGTGGTCCATTCGGCTGTAAAGACCCTGTGCGTACTGGAATTCCTTCGGTCTTCACTACAGGAGAAAATATACCACCTCTTAATAGTAAATCTTGTGAAGATAATAATATTAAATTACAATTAGGATTTGCTCCAATCGATTCAAATGAATATAAACGTCTTCCATTATGGATGATGTATATTAACTGGTTTGGTGCAGATAATGACCGTCTTGTAAATCCACGTATAGTACCAGTAGAGAAATGTATTAAAAGTCATGCGGTTCGACCTTCAGATAGAGAAAAGTTTTGTGCATTTATTGTCACAAATCCATCAAATCCTGTGCGCAATGCTGCCTTCGAAACTATTAGTGGAATAGGGCATGTAGATTCTGCGGGGCGCTACAAAAATAATTGTGGTGATGCTATTTTTGCTGGACTTGGAGGGGGTGGGGGTGAAGAGAAGAAACTTGCATTTTTGGAGAACTATAGATATAATATTACTTATGAAAACAGTTATGGTGAAGGTTATGTTACTGAAAAACTCTTCCATGCGAAGGCTGCAGGATGTATTCCGATTTACTGGGGAGACTCTGAAGCAGTGAAGTGTGATTTTGATAGTAATGGATTTATTGATGCTAAGGGTCTCAGTGATGAAGAACTTGTAGCACGTATTAAATGGTTAGAATCACCAGAAGGTGCAATTGAGCGTAATAGAATAGCACAGACTCCAATGTTTTCTGAAGCGAAGGCTGAAGAAATACGTCAATATATTTTTAGTATTGCTGAGCGAATTCATCAGATTTCTGATAGTTTTGCCTCCGTTGCTGCTGCGGATATAAAGCCTGTGGAAAAAACTATTACTAGACAAGATGGCATCTACGGAAGGGCATACTAAGGGCTTAGCCGATTTTAATTATAAATTCGTTACATTTGCTACCGCGCGATTCCTACCATCATTACAATTATGGTTACGAACCGTTATGTTACATATTAATGGTATAGGGAAGACAGCATCAGCACGTGTATATCTTGGTAATGATGTAAATAAAACTGTTTGTGAATCATTGCAACAGACTTTTAAAGATGTGGAATTTGTATATATACCGAAGGAAGTCCCTGAGGGTTCTTTCGATGACTATTGGGCACCTGAGCATTATGCATGGAAACTATGGATTTACTATCAACTAGCTCATGAAGAAGTTTCTAAAGATACAATTGCAATTTATTGTGATGCTGGTATTATGATTACAAGTATGCCAATTGATATGATTGAAAAAACTATTAAGGATGGTGGTGGTGTATGTTTCATTGAAGATAACACTCAGAAGAATAAGTATTGGTGCTCTGATGCATTTAAGATGGAGCTTTCTGTCACGGATGCAGAGTTAGAGGCCAATCAGATTCTTGCGGGTATTTGTGTAATGCGTGTTGGCTCTGTAGAGGCTGTAAATCTATTTGATGGCGCCTATATTTTGTCTAAACATCGTAATGTAATCGCGGGACCTAAATGGGCTGGACTTTTACCTGGTGGTCAGCCTCATGGTCACCGTCACGACCAGAGTATTTTGAGTGTATTACGTCTTCGATGCAATATTCCAACAGTGAATATCGATGATGTACAGACTAGTGATTCACTGCGGACAGCACAATTAGAGAGAAAGAATTTCTATATCCATCGCGGTTCTTTCAAAGTAAATAACGAAATTCTTCCAGGTATCAACGATGCATTTGTAATTAATTTGGAGCGTCGTGCGGACCGTTATGCGACCTTTAAGGCGAATCATAGTGGTTTTGGGGCGAAGCGTTCAAATGCATTTGACGGGCGTTCAATGGTGCTAACGCCATCTATTGCTCGTCTATTCCGTCCAAATGATTTCTTTTGGAAGAAGTCAGTCGCGGGATGTGCTCTTAGTCATTTGAAGCTCTGGGTGCAACTTGCATCTGAGCCACCCGAGACTAAATCTTATTTAATCATGGAAGATGACGTGAAGATGAAGGAAGGATGGCAGGATACATGGAAGGCTGCATTCTGTGATATTCCTGCTGATTGGGATGTATTGTATCTTGGTGGAATCCTACCACCTAATAAGGAGGGATTTGAGAAGGTGAAGGAGCGCGTACAGGGACCATGGTGTCGCGTGGGAATGAATCAGCATTTTGGACAACCAATCCCTACCGGTTATTTCCATTTCTGTAATTATGCGTATGTGTTAAGTCGCTCTGGAGCTGCTAAAATTCTGAAGATTATTGAAGAGCGTGATGGATTCTTTACCAGTGGTGACCATATGATTGTAAATCATTGGGATAAATTAAATATTTATTTCATTGACCCATTAATTGCTACTTGTACACAGGAAGATGACCCACGTTATAAATCAAGTTCATTTAATGATTTTAATCGTATTGATAATTTTGATAGTGATTTATGGACAAATGATGAACGTTGGACTTATGAAGAGCGCACTGCGGCACTTGCCAAACCAGAGGCAAATAAATTAAATATTGTAAATGCTATTTTAGATGCACTACAACGCCCTTCAGTACCTGTAGAGCCTACAGCCGCTCCTGTTGCCGCTCCTGTTGCCGCTCCTGTTGCCGCTCCTGTTGCCGCTCCTGTTGCAGACACATCCCTAACAGTTTATTTCATAAATCCAACAAATGACCAGCATGATAAAATTATGGAAATTGATTGGTTGGAGAGTGTATTTGGACGTAAAATATCTATTAAAGAAATGCCAAAAGATTCAAATGGAATGCAGGGTATTGATAATGGTTGGTTCCTGTGCTCTCGCGCGGACATACATCATTGGCAAACAATTTTCAAAGCGTTTGAGCATGAAAAGCGTAATTTCAAAGTCATACATTTAAGCGATGAGTTTGGTAAAGATGATATTTCATTTTACACATCACCATTCTGTAAGGGTGTTGTAAGAAATTATTGGCGTCCTGAAATAAAAGACATGAAACATGTAGTTTGTATACCATTAGGATATGCTAATCAATTACAAATTGATAGTAATAATTCGTCGTCTAATCGTCAACTTGTATGGTCATTTGAAGGTACTAATTGGTTCGGTCGTGATACTAAGCTAGCACCAATGTTATCAATTGGACCAAATAATTATAAATTATACGATGGTTGGAATCATCCTGACCAGACTAGTAGGGTGGATTATTTCAAGCGTCTAAGTAATTCAATCTTCGTGCCAATTGTTCGTGGTAATCATGCAGAGACATTCCGTTTATACGAGGCTCTAGAAGCTGGTTGTATTCCCTTAATAGTTCGTGAAAAGGATGATGAAGTATTTTGGGAATGGATTACTGGGCATATGCCATTTTTGACTATTAAGGACTGGGGAACTCTACCAAAGGTTGTAAATTTCTTTATGACAAATGAGGGGCATCGCAACAAGTATAGAGATGAACTATTAGGGGCATGGAAGACATGGAAGAGCGGATGTTGTGATGCTGTTCGCGCACTTATCTAAAGGGTATATAATTGTATATGGATAGAGAATGTCTGCTGCAAATTCATACGTTAAGGAATTAGAATCATTAATTTTTAATGGTACTATTGCAGAGCCAAAGCCCGTTGCGGAGCCAAAGCCAATTAATTTTCTTGAAAATTTGCAGAATCTACTTAATACTTCAGTTGATGCCTCTCCTGTAGCGGCTTCTGTAGCAGCTCCTGTTGCGGCTGCACCTGTAGGGGCTGCTGTTAAGAAACTAACAGTAATGCTTGTATCAACACATTGTCATCAGGTTACTGGTTACAGTAAGGTATCATATAATCTTATTAAACAGTTATCTGAGCTCCCCTGGCTAAATGTTGTTCATTATGGTTTCCAGCGTTTAATGTCGAAGCAGAACTTTGAGGGTCGTGATTATCCATCAAATGTGAAGGTGATTGATGCAGCAGGCCTGGAGAAACCATTAAAGCAGGGATTTGGTTATGAACAGCTTCCTGCAGAGATTGCACGTGTGAA
>JACCDO011611070.1_pt1 | contig 11296 bp, 9 predicted proteins | sample 7446101 | NCBI WGS metagenome assembly JACCDO01 (sample SAMN15323440, study PRJNA562643) | freshwater metagenome | isolation source: river surface water | place: USA:Blue River Watershed | collected 2017-08-16
CACTTAAATCTGAAGAGGTAAAGATAATAAACCCACCTCCTAAAGAGCAGATCGACTTATATAACATTAAATTAAAATGCACTAAATTAGAAAAGTCATCAGAAGAACTCCTTAATACAATTAAGAAGGATTTAAAATGAATGACTTATATATCGGTATCTCTATACTTATTGTTTCTACAGTCATGTTTATATACTCTTCACTTAATAAAGAAGAGTATATTAAAACACCATCTATGAAAATTGATGAAGTACAATTAGATTTTGACAAACCTAAATACCCGATCCTAAAAGAACCTTTGTTTGATGATAACTTTAAGATTATCTTACCCGAAGACCCACCTAAAATAGATAAGATGAAAGAGAAAAGTAGGGATATAAATAAGCAATCGGACTACATGAAGAATCTTTTAAAACTAAAAAAAGCTAAACAGAATGCTTTACACATAAATGAAAAAGAAAAAAGACTTTGATTTTTAGGTATAGTGCTTATATAAGAATAAACCCTTTATGTATATGGAGTAAACACTATGTCTGAACAACCTAATTTTTCTGTTGTAGGTAATCTTTCTGAAAAGCAACTTGCCCAATTTAATGAATTAAAGCAAACTGCTATCCAACTTGTTAATCAAATCGGTACTCTAGAAGTGAAAAAAGCTAGACTTCTTGCCGATGTGGATGCTAATGAAGAAAAGGCTCAAAACCTACTTAAATTGATTAAAATGCAATTTGATCTTTCTGATGAAAGTCCTTTTCAAATTCTTGAAGATGGTCGTATCGTTACTAAGATTTAATTTCTATTAAGTAATCTGAATTATCTAAATCTTTATTTAAAGACACACTATAATCTATACCATTTAATTTCTTACCTAGAATTACAGGAATGAAAGTTTTAGCATAAAGATCATCTAACTGTTTAGAATATTCTTTTTGTAGATTATTTAATACAATTAAGTTCTTTTGTGTTAAAGCATTCTTTAACCTATCCTCTATATAATCCTCTAAAATACCCTTAGCATCACTTAAACCTAAAAGATATTTATAAACCTCTAAAACTAATTCCTCAGCTTTATCTACTTTAAATCTAGCACTTAATGTTTTCTCTTTAAGAGAAGATAAAGAGTTAGTTAATAACATAGGCAAAGAAATCTTTTCTACACCATCTATACTAAATCTTCTATCTAAATAGAAATTACCTGATTTAAAATGACTTGTAATCACACCTAATTCTTTAGAACCAAAATCTACTTTCACAGATGGTGGGGTATCTACCTTAGTGTCTACTATTGAAGGAGGATTAAAGTTCATAGATGGTGTAATATGATATGTTTTTAAAGCATCTATTTGTACTTGAGTATAAGGCACTACGGGAGTCTCTTTTAACAAACCTCTTAGAAAATCGGTAATAATAGTTAAAGCTATTAACTTTTTAGGGTTTGTATCTGAGAGGTCCGCATACAATATATCATGTATTATGGGGGTATCCTCTATATTGATCTCAAACATAAAATGGTCAGTATGCGTACCCTCTTCAAAAAAATCATAATTTAAACCTGTTTTAAGTTCAAATTCATCTAAATACTTATTATCCACTCTAACAAGTAAAGTCTTGATCCTACACCCTTCTTTATCATAAAGATTATAAGATTTATAAGACTGTAAATTAAGAGTTATCCCACCCACATCTGTAATATCAGTACCCATGATTTTGTCATGTAATACTACATTCTCTTTAAGAGAAATGTTAAATTCACCATTCTTAGTAAAATCATGATCTATAAAGTATGCCCACTCTTTTGTGGTACTTCTTGTTTCATAAACACAAGGAATAAAATTACCCTCTGTATCTAACATACCATACTTTTTAATAGCTGTTTTTCTTTGATAGATTTTCTGTAATTGTACAATATCTACCATTGCCCTTGCTTTTTTCATTTCTGTAAAAAGAGTCATTAAATCACAGGAGGGTAATTGACCAGGATTTTTAACAAATGGGATAGTAGGCTTTCTCTTTAAAATAAAAGCATCTAAATGATCAATAGCTACAATCACTTCTTTAGTTGTTGTAGCTTCTTTAAAACGAGAAACAAGAATCCTATCATTCGTTCTAATTAAACAATCTCTTGCATCATATAATTCTCCTAATGAGTAAAGAACTCTTGAGAAAGCTGCAATTAAAGTTTGATTTACATCTTCTTCTTCATTAAGAGAATCAAAGGTGGTTTTATTGATTTTCTTAAAAGAATAGAGTTTAGGATTTTCAGCTGAGAGATAATAAAAATCTTGGTTGCCACCTAAAACGAGATTATCTGATAAACAGATTTTATATTCTCTTTCACCTACAGTAGCTAATTTATTGTCTTGAATAGCTTCTTCTTTAACTAAGAAGAAGTGATTATTTGTAGCTAATTTCATAGCTTAGTCCTTTCATATATGATATATAAGACAATATATATTATAGGATTTTAGTCTATTAAAAGCATAAGTGAAATTATAAAATTATATTATGATAACAGTATTGTTTTCTTTAATAACAGATAACAGTATTGTTTTCTTTAACAACAGATAACAATATTGTTTTCTTTTAAAACAGATAACAATACTGTTCTTTTTTAATAACAGATAACATATAGTACCTGTACCCAAATTTAAATATCTTGTCAAGTACTATTTTTATAAACTCATATGTTTATATATTTTATAAGGTATTAACTCTACTTCACCAGACTCCACTATCTCTTTATAAGCATCACTTATATGTATAATCTTCTTTATCTTAGGTTGTTCATATGAAACCACCTCAAAAGACTTTAATCCAGGTATATTTTTAAACCCCTTAGAATCTAATACATATAAATACAAAGGGACACCTTTCCAAAATTTATTAAAAGCACCATCCCACATCTCACCTAAATAAAAATTATCTGTATCTATACTACCAAAATCAGCATCTTTATCTTTCCAATTATATGTACCCATAACAAGAGCTACACCTTTAGAAGATGTAGCAAATACTGCAGGTTTAGGTCCACTTAAAAAGTGAGGCTTTAATTTAAACTCAGTAAAATATATAGGTGAACCATGATATACATCAGCCATAATTTAATCCTTTATAAAATTCACTTTATATATACCACCTTATAGGAGAATTATTATGACAGCAGGTTGGGAATTATCGAGATCTCCTTATCCACTACCACCTAAAAATACATCAGCTTTATCACCCTTTATAAGAGGTGTTATAGATTTAAGGTGGGAAAGTCCTTCTAACCTACATGATAACGAAGGGTGGATTATAAGGGGTGTTAATATTTATAGATCAGGCACCTCAGATAGAGGCACTTATAAAAGAATCAATGCCACACCTATAGGTGGTGAATATTATAGAGATGTCAGTCTTACTGAAATGCAACATGATGAAGTTATCACTCACTGGATTAGTAAAGGTAGAGAAAATGGCACTTATACCTTTCAAACTAAATACCCCATCGCCCGTATCGGTAGCTCTTTAGAACCTACTAATTCAGGTCGTGATATTATTGTTAAAGTAGACGGGAGAATAACTCCTGTTTTTCTTGTTGTAGGACAAACAGGTGAAGTTACTCTTAGTCAAGGTTATAGACTAGACCCTGTAAACAACGATAAAATACCAGGTCTTATTATAAATGATAATAGTGTTGTCACAGCTACATACCTAGCTTATAGTCCTGAAGATAGAATAGCTTTTATTGTAGATAAAAAAACCTATTATAGAGTCACCACCGTTGCTGAAGACCCGATAACAGGTGATTTACACGAAACACCTATAAATTACTCTGTACCCTTTAGTGATATTGAAATAGAAAAAATGGATTGGATGTGGAGAGAAGGGGTAAGAAGAAATCAATGGGCATTAGAACAAGGTGGTGAAAGAGTAAGATTATTCTTAAAAAAGATATCCGGTATAATTTGCTATTGTAGAGATTTTAATAAACGAACTTTAATCTATGCTAAACAACCTGATTCAAGATGTAGAATATGCTTTGGTACAGGTATTGAAGGTGGTTATGAAGGACCCTATGATATAATTATAGCACCTGATGATGCAGAAAGAAGAATCAGTCAAGCTGTACAAGGTCGTAGAAGAGAACACTCTTATGAAACCTATATCGGTCCTAGTCCTATCGTTCAACAAAGAGATTTTATCGTTAAACAAAATAATGACCGATATAGTATAGGTCCTGTAAGAAGACCTAATGCTAGAGGTAATGTTTTACAACAACATTTTAATTTAGGTTATCTTGATATAGGTGATATTAGATATGATGTGCCTATGGATGGTGTACCTATTACATGGCAAAAGACTAAATATACTTATCAACCTATCCGAGATACTTATAATCCTAGAGGTGATGCACCTTATCAAACAGAACCAGATTCAGCTATTCCTATGGAAACAGATAGACCAGATATTTCTAAGAATCATCAACTTAGAGGTAGAACAGCTGTATGGGAAAATCATAACAGTGGAGGTTAAGAAAAATGGCTATAGGTGGTATAAACTTACAACCTGATTTATCAGGCAGTAGTATCAATAATAAGAATAAAAAATTTGTTTTAAGAACAAGAGCTAGAGGTTTAGGTAGCTTAGACTTATTACAGTATATGGAAATATTTGGTGAAGAAATTATAGATGGTATAGAATACCAAGCTAGAGAAGCATCAAGATTATATGATGCTGTACCTAGAGAAGAACGATTTTTCAAATCATTCTTTTATGAGATACAAGGTATGGATATAGCTGTCTATAGTAAATGGGAATGGATAACTAAATATTTAAGTGGAAGTGATCCTAAGAAAATGGATTGGTTAACTAAACAAGCTAATAGTAGTTTATCAGTAATACCGTTAAAAGATGATAAGGGGCATATGATATTTAGGACAGTACCTTTACAAAAAACAGATGCTTGGGTGCATCCTGCAATAAAAAAGTGGACATGGATTGAAAAAGGGGTTGAAAGAGGAATAAATAAAGCTATAAATAGAGTGTTGCAAATGACACTTTTAGAGGAGATGAAACCTTGAAACCCACAGATAAATTTATTGATGATATCATACAAGATATACTTAAATATGGTAAAGAAGAAGCACCTATTGATTTTACATATACTGTAAAGATTCAAGATAAAGAAGGTAATGAGAAATCCTTAGACGGTTTATATTTTATGGATATAGAAAAGAATACTCTTATCCTCAAAGAAAAATAAAATGTTCCATAATCTAACCCTACAAGTAAGAAATCTAATCATAGAAGAACTTAAAGCACATTGGGCAGACCACCCTAGATATCCTGAATTATCTCATTTTATTCAAGGCAAATATAGCTTTGAACAAAGACCTCAATTTGGGATGGTAGTGAAAACTAGTGGTATGTCTAATGTACCTTTAAATGCTCAAAATTATATAGGTCAAATATTAGGTTATTGTTTAGTTGCCCAAACAGTTAATAGTAATAAAACATCTTCTATTGAATGGGTAAAAGAACACCCTTATCCTAGTCGTATAGCAGAAGCTGGTATTTATATTTTAGATATAGCTGAAACAGAAACTAATTCTAGATTATTTAATATCACTATGACTCAATATAAAAAGAGAAAAGAAACATCTCCTGTATTTACAAACCCTACTACTATTGAACTATTAGGTACTCCCGTACAAAATTCTTTGAAAATTATAGAATACCCCTCTCGTATGAATTTTACTGATTATACGATAAATGGGAGTACTATTACTTTAGATGATCCTTTACCTAAAGGTATTACTTTAGAAATAATGTATACTGAGTTTATAGACACTTTTGATCCTTATCAAGTACAGCCTGATTATACATATAGTGAACTAATACCAGGTATCTTAATACATTTCGGTCGTAATTTAAATGACGGAGATCAACAAGCTATTGTAGTATATGAGGAAAGAAGTCCTGTATATAATGAGTATGGTGGAAGATTTGATGTATCTGTAGATATAGATATAATAGCTCGTGATCCACATTCACAAGCTGATATATCAGATCATATGGTGGTATGGACATGGGGGGTGTTAAGAAATAAGTTAGGGGAGTGGGGTTTAAATATAAATGATGTGAGTTATGGTGGTGAATCAGAAGAAGCATATGATGAAAATGGTGATGATTATTTTTACAATTCTAGTATGAGTTTTACATTACAAACGGATTGGTATATCCATGTGCCTATTATTGAATCTTTCAAGACAATAAAGAATATAAATTTGATACCTGTGGAAGTTTTACCTAGTCAGGATCCGTTATTAATAATAGGACAAGATTATTTAAAGCAAAGAATAAGATAATTTATTTATTTAGCTTATATAAGTAAATAAGGAGTCTTTATGCCGATCGTCAAATTTCAATGCTATACTTGCGGTTTTCGTTTTTCTAAGAGAGTTAATCTCGGAGTGAATGAAACACCATGTCAAAATTGTAAAGAAAGTTCTATGTCTTTAGAAACAAAAGCTTCTATAGGATATGATGCTAATATAGATGGAGTCGTTCGCCCTCAAGCATCAGGTATAGAATCTTTAGACACAGATATAGAAAGAATTGTAGCAAAAGATTCTGCTGATAAGTGGGAACTCATTTATCAGAGAAGACAAGATAAATGGGACATTGTTAATGAAACGGGTGAACATGGAAGACATATTCTTGTTTCGCCTAAAGGTGAATACTTTATGAGTAAAACAGACAGTATTAACCTAAAGACCATTAAAAATGAAGCTCGTAAAGAAATTGGAATGAATTATCAACAAGAAACTTAAAGGAGTTTAAACTATGGCTATTCGTGGTGGATATGCACCTCCAGGTGTTTATACAGAAAGTATATTTCAAACAGCTAATCCCGAAACTGTTGTTTCAGGTAGATTACCTCTTCTCATCGGTACCGGTAAAGAAACTGTTACCACTAAAACAGCTACTATCGTTCGTGGTTCTAGTGCCACTATCGATCAACAAGCTGTTGATGAAAATATGTCCGGTCGTGGTGTTCTTAGCTATGACCCTAATGGCAATCCCGTTATAGGTGATTTTAACGGAGATACCACCCAAGTGCAAGTTCAACACTTTCCTATTGTTGACGGCACAGGCACAGGTACTCCTGCCACTAATGGCAATAGTATTCTTGCTACCGTTAATGGTCAAGTTACTGTTGTTCTTGGTGTTAATGCTTCTAAAGGGGTTATTACACTAGCACAAACATTACAAGCTACTGATACTGTTCTTGTTAGTTATTACTTTAAGAGAACTGATACTTTAGTTGAAGAAGAAGATGTTTCTAGTCAAGTATCTACTGAAAGTGCTATCTTATTAGGAGCTAGTGCTTCTCTTAGTTTTAACAACTCTACTACTAGCTTTATTGTTAAAGTAGACGGTACTAAATATACTATTTCTACACCTACAGTTACTACTAATAGAGCTGATGATCTTGCTACTATGGTTGCTCTTATTAATGCAGCAGGTGCAGGTTCTTTAGTAGCTGATACATATACAGATAATAATAATGAAGATCAAATCTCCCTTACTGCTGATGTTTCTCTTGAAATTGGGAATGGAAATGCTAATTCTGTTCTTGGTTTTGTTACTGATCAAGCTACTATCCGTAATGTAAATTTCTACACCAACTATTTCCCTATCGTTGATGGTTCTAATGGTGGCACTCCTACCACAGATGTTGCAGATATTACTGTTACTGTTGATGGTATCGAAGTTATCCCTTCAGCCGTTGATGGTGTTAATGGGTACTTTACCCTCTCTACACCTCCAGCAGTAGGTTCTGAAGTCTTGGTGTCTTACCATTACAATAGCTTCAGAAATCAATTTGATTACCTACCTGGTACCAACATCACAAGTGTAGATAGTGTTTCTCTTGTTGCTGATGGTTCAGGTGGTGCTTCTTCTAACTTTATTGAAGGTGTTGACTGGGTTCTCAAAGATGATAAAATCTATTGGGGTACTGTTGCTGTTGTTTCTGAAGGTGTTACTGCTGATGGCACTTTACCTTTAACAACCACCCAAATCACTGCTAACCTTAAAGATGAAAAAGTATATCTCGCTGAATGTACTAGAGTTCTTGATACCTCTGTTAATCCCGCCAGATCATTACCAAGTACCTTTAAATTACCTTACCAACCTGTTGATGGTACTGGTACAGGCACTCCTACTTCAAGAACTGATCTTGTTCAAGTTAAAGTAGGTTATAATATCTCTGATGCTTTAGAAAAAGCTAATGCTACTGTTGTTAGGGTTAATCCTAATGATTCTACTATTACTTTAAGTAGTGTTGTTCCTGAAGGTCAACAAGTATTTGCTACCTTCTATCATAGCACCTTAACAGATAATACTGTAGGTGGTAGTAATCAATATGTTATTACTAATACACAAGCAGGTGGTAGCGGAGTAGGTAAATATACAGTTTCTCTTAAGGGAGCTACTAAATATGGTGTTACTTTAGGTCAAAAGGGTGCTAGTTTAGACGGTATTGATCTAGTATTTCCATCAGGTAGTGAATTATATCCAGATGCTCATTTACATGGTGGTGCTCCTGTTAATGAAACAGTTACAGTTACCTTTGCTACTAGTGATTCAACATCTGCTGAATTTATTACTGTAGGTGCTGAACCTTATTTCCCTATTGCTACTAAGAGTGATGAAATTGCATTAAAAGTGGATGATACTGCTCTTGTAGGTAATGTAAGTTTATCTAATAGTACTACTGCTACAGGTGCTACAGGTGGTCTTGCTCAATTAGTCAGCCAACACCTTATTTATACTAATGATAGCAATAATACTACTTTAGATTTTACAAGTGGTAATAACAGCTTAAACCTCAAGATTGATAATCAAGAAATGAATGTCAATTTTGTTGTTGCTAACAATAAAGATGTTACTGATATTGCAGATGCTTTAAATACTTGGTCTTTAGATACAAATACTTTAGCTGCACCTAAATATATTGCTATGACTAAAATGAGTGGTGGATTACAAATTGTAGGTGGCTCTTATGATGTTTTGTCATTCCAATATGTAGGTAGTGTTAATGGTGCTACTGGTGAATTAACTATCGGAGTACCAGCTGGTGCTTATACTACTGCTAGTGCTTTAGCTACAGCTATTAAAAACCAAATAGATAATGCTATTGCTTTTTATGTTGCAGCTAATTCAGAATTTACTGGTCTTGAAATCGGAGTTACTGAAACATCAGGGCATCTAGTATTTACCCTCTTAACTTTACCTAATCTTGCTGATGGTGGTATTACTGATAATTATGGGTATCTCGAATTTGTAAGTCAAATTGACCCTGAGGATGATTTTTCTGTTATTGCAGGCATCGATACAGATACAGTTGATGGCACTCAAACTAAATTTGGTTTCTTACCTGTCGCCTCTTATAGCAGAACTACCTTAAATTCAGGTGCTTTACAAGATCACTTAATCTTAAGAAATCGTGTTATCCCAGGTAATAATTATCGTTTACCAACAGGAGAACTCGGTGTTCGTGTTGTAAGTGGTACAGCTATGACTAATTTAGGTTTAACAACAGGTTTTAGTCCAGCTTTATATCAAGGTGCTGTTCTTGAAAACCCATCAATTAAATTAACTTTAGGGTGGTCTGAAGGTCAAGAAGCTGGTGAATCTCAAGCTGCTGTTACTTTCTATGATGGTGCTGATCCTGCAACATCAGCAGCTAACAATGTATTTATTATTGATGCTAGTGGCACTACTGTTGTTACTACATTCGGTGCAGATGCTAATGGTGTTTTAACATCAGTATCTACAGTAGCTAGTCAAATTGACTCAGCTTTTGTTGGTGCAGGTGTTGATGCTACTGTTTCTGTTGAAGGTGCCGCTGTTAGAATTACCCTTAATAATGCTATTGTAGGTAGCTACTTAAAAGTATTAAGTGGTAGTGCTAATGATAAATTAGGAACTGCTACTAATGTAACATCTACTGCTAAATCAGTTACTGCTAGTCAAATTGTTAGTGCATTGATGAACCATCAATCAAATACCTTAACTGACTTATTGTTTGGTGAGACTCCAAGTGCTAATTACTTTGCAGCACAAGCTGTTGCTTATGTCTATACCGCTTCCACTAATAAAAAGTATGTAGTATTTGAATCTCTAAGTGAAGGTGTTGCATCTAGTCTATCTTTTACTGGAGGTAATGCTATCACCACTAAGGGTAACGGTCTTAAAATTGTTGTAGGTGACGGCGCTGTAGGTGAAGATGGTATCAATGGTTTCTATGTTTCCTCTAATCATCCTAAAGGCTCAGGCTCTTCTAATACCTCTAAATTTAATGATGGTATTGGTCAAGATGGTGTTGTAGGTCAAACTTATGTTGATGATGTTACAGGACTAACCTTTACAGTATTAGCTTTAGAAGGTGGTTTAAGTTATCCAGTAGATATGACATCTTATTTTGAATGGAAAGTAAGTTCTGTATTTACTTGTAACACTAATGTACCTGTTAATGTTATCAATGGTGTTGAACTCATTGTATCTAATACAACAGGTATCGAAGTAGGCAATACTGCTTTTGTTGAAACTTTTGATAAAGGTGGTAAAGAACCTGAAGTTGGTCAAGTTTATTATGTAAACTTCACTAAAGCTAAATCTGATTTTGCTACTAAGGTATTCACTACTTTAAATGATGTAATTAACGAATATGGTGTGGTAAGTGCTGATAACTCATTATCTTTAGCTGCCTATATCGCTTTTATTAACGGTGCTTCTGCTATTGCTTGTAAGCAAATTGCTAAAGAAGTAGGTCAAGGTGATTTAACTACATCTCAAATCTTAACTGCTTTAGGTGAAGTTGAAGGTCAAATAGATACAGGTCTATTCCCATCTATTATTCTACCTCTTGTTCCTGCTAATGAAACTATCCTCGCTGAACTTTCTAAACATTGTGATTTACAAAGTTCATTGAGATATAGATCAGAAAGAACAGCTATTATGGGTTTTGCAGCAGGTACTACACCTAAAGAAGCAGGTCGCCTTGCTACTTTAACTAATAGTGCCCGCGTTCGTGTTATCTATCCTGATATCACTTCTATCACTTTAACTGATGCTTTAGGTAATGCTACTACTTCTGTTATCGATGGTCGTTATCTCGCTGTTGCTATGGCTTGTGCTTCTGTTAATGTTAATTCTGATGTTGCTACCCCATGGGAATCTAGATCACTTGCAGGCTTTAATGGTATCCTTAGAACTCTTGATGCTGTTGAAGCTAATCAAGCTG